>Ga0206107_1000054_pt1 | contig 125224 bp, 112 predicted proteins | sample 2B0metagenome_FD_148652 | JGI IMG/M metagenome (GOLD analysis project Ga0206107, IMG submission 148652) | Enriched microbial communities from leaf-cutter ant dump, University of Wisconsin, Madison, United States - 2B0 | ecosystem: Environmental > Terrestrial > Nest > Insects nest > Nest dump...
CCAATAACACAGCGAAAGGATCATTACCAATGATATGCTTTGCGCATAAAAGTGCATGCCCCAATCCTAATGCCTCCTGCTGCCGAACATAAGTGAAATGCACACCTTCTGGAGAGATTGCCTTGACGAGATCATACAGATCCGTTTTATTCTGCTCCAGAAGCTTTTTCTCCAGCTCGTAATAGCTGTCAAAGTGATCCTCTATAGCACGTTTACTGCTATTCGTCACGAAAATCATATCCGTTAGTCCTGCTTTTAAAGCTTCTTCAACGGCATATTGAATCAACGGTTTATCAACAATAGGCAGCATTTCCTTAGGATTAGCCTTCGTTGCCGGCAAAAACCTTAAGCCCATGCCGGCTACTGGAAAAACAGCTTTTTTTACTGTGGATATGGAAGACATAACATCACTCTCTTAGATTAACCGGAACGATTTTTAATAGAAGGACGGCCAACAGAAAAATAATCCAGTTTCATCTGGCGCATCACATCAAGCGAATAAAGGTTCCGTCCATCAAAAATAACAGGTATTTTCAGATATTCTTGAACTTTTTTAAGATCCACCTGTTTAAAAATATCCCAATCAGTGGCAATCACCAAAGCGTCTGCTCCTTTTACAGTATCATAAGGCGAAGCCGTTTTTTCTATCATGGGGAAATTGGATAAATGATCCATGGCTAAAGGATCATAAGCACGGATTTTGGCTCCTTTTTTACTGAGGATTTCTGCAATCCGAATAGCGGGTGATTCACGGATATCATCCGTTCCCGGCTTAAAGGCCAGCCCCCATAAAGCAATGGTTTGCACATGCCTATTCTCTAAATCCAGATAGTCAATAATTTTCTGAGAAAACCGTTCTATCTGACGGATGTTAACAGCATCAATAGCATCCAGAAAAACGGGATCGAAATCATACTGCTTCGCCAGAGCGGACAGTGCCTTAACATCTTTGGGAAAACAAGAACCGCCATAACCACAGCCCGTTGAAATGAAATGAGGACCAATACGCGGATCAAGAGCCATCCCTTCTCTTACATTTTCAATATTGGCTCCTGTCAACTCTGCTACAATGCTCATTTCATTAATAAAGCTGATTTTGGCGGCCAGCATAGCATTCGACGCGTATTTTGTTAATTCTGCAGAAGCCCAATCCATTTTAAGAATAGGAACATGCTTTTCAGCAAAGCTGCTGTATAAATCATTCGCTGTTTTTTCAACAGCCAAAGGCTCGCCGCCAAGGATAATCCTATCTGGATTCAAACAATCCCAAACCGCTGAACCCTCTCGCAAAAATTCAGGATTGGCAATCACGTCAAACTGGATATTTCGATGGTTTTTCTTAAGCTCGTCAGCTACGATATCATACATTTTTGCCACAGTACCTACGGGAACCGTAGATTTGTTCACGAGTATAAAATCTGCTTTTCGAGCTGAGGCAATAGACGCAACGGCCTTTTCAACAAAAGTTAAATCTGCTTTTCCGCTAGCCCCTTCAGGAGTGCCTACTGCAATAAAATGATAAAAACCATATTCCACGGCTTCGTCAAACTGTGATGTAAATTGCAAACGCCCTGCTTGCTGATTGGTTCGTAAAAGCTCTGTCAGTCCTTCTTCATAAATAGACGGAATATTTTCTCGAAGGCGATGGATTTTATGCTCATCAACATCCATGCAGCAAACTGAATGCCCCAATTCAGCAAAACATACTCCTGTAACAAGCCCTACATAACCTGTTCCATATATCGTAATTTTGGCCATTTTATCGCTATGGTTTGGTGCCGGTGAGAAGAATCGAACTTCCGACCTACTGATTACGAATCAGTTGCTCTACCGACTGAGCTACACCGGCAAATTTAAAGAATAAAAAGTCGCAATAGTATATCGTTTGCCCTTAAGAGAAACAAGTTTTTTATCATAAGGGCATTGCTGCAAAGTCATCACACAGCAGCGTACTTAGAATGGGACAGCCACTGACGATCCGGATAATAAGCGAAAAGTACAGAGCCGTTTTTGATAGTATTGATAATAGGTTTAACTAAAGCCGGATTCACTGAAGGACATCCCCAGCTTCTTCCTAAACGTCCATAATGCTTGATGAAATCTTCACTCACATACCACGCACCGTGCATAACAACGCGGCGCGATAAAGCATTATCATTATATCCAGGCTCCAGTCCATTCAGGTTTAAAGCATATCCTTTTGAGCCAATATAGGTATTTCCTGTAACAAAAGTACCAAGGCTGCTTGATAAGCTGCGGCCCTGATTCGAAAAATGCGTGGCATACAAATCACCCGAATTGCGCCCATGAGCAACATAGGTCTGATAAAGCAATTTTTCTCTGGATAAATCAAATACCCACAACCGTTCCTTCGTTGAAGCCAATGAGTAATCAATAACAGTCAGGATAGGTTTGGTAGCTAACCCCATACGTTTAGCACGCTCAAACGCATTCAATGCAAGACGCAATACTTCTGGTTTGATCTGAGGCGCTGCTCTTTTAAGTTTCTGCCACTCTTCAGTTATACCCGACAATTGGGCAGCATGAGCAGAAGATACTACAACGCTCACCGACAACCCAGAAAATATGAAAAACCATAAGCAGAGGTGTTTTCTTACCAATTTTTTTATCATTCACTCCTCCGGAATAAAAAATTCAATCCTGCGCCGCACCTATTTTCTATAGGCAAAATATACGGCCACTAGCTAAAGAATTGGTAATTATACACCCAATATGCTTTAAAGTAAACCTATTCTGCTTCTTGCTTAAAATTTAACTGGATTTCTGAAAAACTGCATACTCAACGCTGAAGCATCTCCTAAATTTTTTTTATATGCCGTATGCTGAAGTATTGAGAGAGTCTAATCCTATATTCCGCACCCAACGTTTTTGACATAACAACGAGATTATATTATAATTAAAAGTACTTACATTCCTGTAAGAAAGCTAAGGTTTTTGTCTCTCGCTTCGTTAAGTCATCAATTAAAATTTTCATTCGGCTTAACTTATCTTTTTAAATAAAAATTAATACTTCACTTGACCAGTCGTTTTTAAAATTTTTTAATTTTTACTTTTCAAACGGGAGAGAAAGCTTAAATTCATACTCAAACTCAAAGGAGGTTGTCATGGTTACAATGGCAGGTACACAAAGTAATTTCATTGAGGCAGTTCAAGCATTAATCACTTTGGATTATGAAACAATTGAGGCTTATGAAACAGCTATCAACAGACTGGACAATCAAACGTTTCAAACCCAGCTTGAACAATTTAAGGCAGAACAGCAAAAACAGGTAGTCGAACTGTCAGAAGCACTACGAAAACGAGGCGAAAAAGCGCCTAACGGTCCGAGTGCCAAGCGGTTTCTCACAAAAGGGAAAGTAGCCCTTGCTGATTTGGCTGGTGATAAAGCCATCCTAAAAGCAATGCACAGTAATGAATCTGATGCAAATGATGCTTATGAAAGGCTTTGCTCTCATGAAGGTATGATTCCTGAATTCAAGGCAATCCTTACAAAAGGGTTAGCCGATGAAAAACGCCATAAAGAATGGCTGCAAGAAGCTTCTCAGATCCTTCATTAAATCCCCCGCTCGCTTACGCGAGCTGCCTCTTTGGGTAAAAGCTGCCCGGAGAGACACCTCTCTTGCTTCCCCTCTCCCTTTGGGAGAGGGCTGAGGTATCCCCTCATAAGCCAAGGCGAAGCGACGCCTTCTCCTCTCCCCTTACTGAAAGAGCACCACTATTTCCCCCTCTCGAAAGCTGAGGCGAAGCGAGAGAGGGGAAAGAGTGGTGCTCTCCTTCATGCACGATGCTAGCAACATGCCGCTCAAAAAAAACAGTAAAAATAAACCCCTTATGCTATGAGGGGATCAGTCAGGGGTGAGGGGGGGGAAAGATTCCAGGAAAGAGAGAGAAAATTTTTTGTTTAGCCCTATTATGCAACAACGCCTTGAAAAAGGGGCAAATCCTTAACCTTACTTCATCACAAAATCAAAATAAGTATCCGGATAAGGTTCATCAATTAATGTATAATGCCACCACTCAGTAGGATGTTCCTGGAATCCATACTGCTTCATCGTTTGGCGCAGCCATTGGCGCATTTTGTTTTGTTCATCTGTAATTAATGATGTGTCATGATGAGATACAGAATGAAATAAATCGAAACTTGATCCCATGTCTACTGTGTTATCATCCAGAAAAGGTATTATTTCGCCATTTTTTAAACGACGTTGACTATAAACAATAGGCTTAACTGACTGTCCTAAAGGAATCAATGTTAAATCAAATGTGCTGCCTCGAGTGTGTCCTGATCTTTTAGCAAGATAGTTAAGCTTAAAGAGATCTTCCTTACGAACAGCTGGATAATAATAAGCTTTAGCTATCTGATCATGCGCATCCTGGCTCCAGCGAATAAAAGCATTGACTGAACTTTGCGGCCGGTAAGCATCATAAACGACCAATATATATCCTTGTTTTTTGAAAGTCTCATTCACTAATTTAAGTCTTTCAGCCGCCGCTTTTGTACAGATGATGCGAGAAGTCATATAACCTGGCACACGACGCCCATAAAAATTTTGATCAGTATAATAACGCACACTTTCGATAATTGTCGGATCGACATCGGTTAAAAATACAAAGCCTTCCGGCAGTTTTGTTGTCCAGCCTAGCATAAAAACAAATAATGTAATATAAATTAATTTAACAAATTTCATCAGGGCGTATCCTCAATTCTACTCATCTGTGCCTCAAAACGAATCCCCTGTGCCAAAGGCAGCGTATTCCCCCAATTAATCGTATTCGTCTGCCGCCGCATATAAGCTTTCCAGGCGTCTGAGCCAGCCTCCCGCCCTCCTCCGGTTTCTTTCTCCCCGCCAAAAGCACCGCCAATTTCCGCTCCTGATGTACCAACATTAATATTAGCAATACCGCAATCACTGCCTTGACAGCCTAAAAATAACTCCGAAGCTTTAAGCGACTGTGTAAACAAAGCTGAAGACAACCCCTGAGGTACAGCATTTTGCATGGCAATAGCTTCTGGCAATGTTTTATAAGGCATGATATATAAAATTGGTGCAAAAGTCTCTCGTTGAATAATGGGAGAATCATGGCTTAAACCCGTTACCAACACCGGTTCTACATAACAACCTGGCTTATTCAAAACTTTTCCCCCAAAAACAATCTGCCCTCCAGCTTGTTGAATTTCTTTCAACGTCTCTGAATACAGGCTGACAGCTTTGGCATCAATCAGCGGCCCCATAAGATGCTGCGGTTCAAGCGGGTTACCGATTTTAATTTGCTGATAGGCACCTTTAAGCCGCTCAATAACAGATTGTGCAATAGTTTCCTGAAGGAAAAGCCTTCTTGTTGTAGTGCAGCGCTGCCCTGCCGTGCCGACAGCACCAAAAACAATGGCTGGAATTGCCAAATTCAGATCGGCTGTCTCATCCACAATAATGGCATTATTGCCGCCCAACTCCAAAATCGTTTTTCCTAAACGGCGTGCTACCGTTTCAGCCACATGCCGGCCTGTTTGCGTGGAACCCGTAAAAGAAATAAGAGGCACCCTTTTATCCTGAAGAAAATATTCTGAAATTTCTCTCGTCTGCGGCACAAAAAACCCGAAAATCGCCGGCGCTTGGTTATCATTTAAAACGGTCTGACAAATACGATGCACGGCAGCAGCGCAAAAAGGCGTTTTTGAAGAAGGCTTCCAAATGGTTACGTTTCCGCAAATGGCTGACAAAAAAGCATTCCATGACCACACTGCTACAGGAAAATTAAAAGCAGAGATAACACCAACGATGCCGTAAGGGTGCCATTGTTCATACATTCTGTGTTGAGGGCGCTCGGAGTGCATGGTGCTGCCATAAAGCATACGAGACTGCCCAACGGCCATATCAGCCATATCAATCATTTCCTGTACTTCACCCTCCCCTTCCTGTCTGGATTTTCCCATCTCCCAGGAAACAAGCATCCCTAAGGCGTCTTTATGCCGGCGCAACGCCAAACCAATCTGCCGAATGATTTCGCCGCGTTTAGGTGCAGGCCATAACCGCCATGCTAAAGCGGCTTTCTCTGCCTCCTGCATTAAACGTTCGTAATCACTTAATTGGCAAGTTTGTATTTGCCCAATAGGCGAGCCGTCACAAGGACTTAGAACCTCCAGGGAAACGGCTTTTTCCAACGAAAAAGGCAACTGCCCGATACCAATGCCTGCCTCCTTCTCATTCAACCCTAGCGATTTTAAAATATACCCCTGTTCCCTCGAACGGCGCGTTCTGCTTTGAAGAACGTGCTGACTCGGACGCAGGTAAGCTCGAGGGCAGGATGCCCGTTTCTGAAAAGCAGAACGCGCCATTCGAAGAAACTTCCGTACAGATAACATCATACTGGCACCTCTTTCAAAAAGGGCTGGCTGAAGTCACTGGATAAAAATTCATCCAAAGCAATTTCTTCTTGCAAAATCAGGCCCCGATAATGATCCGTATTTTTCAAAACTTTATCCAACACCGCACATAAAGAAGAAGCTGTACTGACCTGGATAGCTGACCATAAAATACCGCCGATTTCTTTCGGATAAATTTTCCGGACATAATTTTCTTCAATATAATCCTCTTTTTGCCAGCCTGTAACAGAGATATAAATCAACGCGACATCCTGATAGGTCTTGGGGACAGAATTTTCCAGAATCTTTTTCAACGCAGCACGATCGTCATTCAATTTCAAATCATTCATCAAAAAACGTATTTTACTGCAATGCCCCGGATAACGAATGGTTTTATAATCCAATTGGTTAACTTTACCTTCATAGATCTGCGGCAAATGGCCGATACCTCCGGAAGTATGAAAGGCTTCATATAATAAACCATCCAGCTCAATATCCTCAAGGCTGCTCAAAGCCTGCTGCCAGGACAATTTTCCCTGACTAATAACCCTGCAAGGGTTGCCGTATTCATTAATCAAGCCGTCGGTTGACCATGTCAAGGCATATTGAAGCGCATGACTGCTATTTTGGGGCAAAGCGCCGACTCTTAACCGGACCACATCCAGTTTATCAAACCTTTTCATCAAACTGTTAGCTGCCAAATTAATAAACCCAGGCGCTAAACCGCATTGCGGAACAAAAGCCTTGTCAGCCTCTTTAGCCAAAACTTGAACGCGTGAAGTAACGTTCACATCTTCAGTCAAATCAAAATAATGGATTTTTGCCAACGCTGCTGTTTCAGCAACTTTTTCATTCAAAAAGTAAGGCAAGCTGGACACGACAGCGTCAATCTTGTTATCGTGAATATACTTTGCCGTTGTCTTAATATCATCAAAATCGAGAACGGCTTTCTTAATATCGGGAAAAGCATTTAACAACCGGGCAACATCCGTCCCGTTAAATGCCAAATCTCCCAGATAGACTTCATATCGTCCTGACTGGTTTAAAAGACACGCAATCAAAGAACCAATTTTCCCAGACCCCGCAATCAAGATACGCATCACCACTCCTTAATTGTTCCAAAAACCGAAATGAGTATTTCACTATTGTTTTTTTAAGTCAATAGAGTTAATTTATGATGATGAATACTCGTCCTTTATTACTGCTGATAGACGGCTCATCCTATTTTTATCGGGCTTTTCATGCCTTGCCTCCCTTAAAAAACAGCCAGGGACAGGCAACAGGCGCGATTTACGGCGTTATCAATATGATACGCCGTCTGATGAAAGACTATCAGCCAACATACCTGGCCGTTATATTTGACTCCAAAGAAAGGACTTTCCGAGATGATCTCTATGAGCAATACAAATCACACCGTCCTTCCATGCCCGATGACTTAAGTTCGCAATTTGCCCCTTTACTTGAATTGATTCAGGCTATGGGGCTGCCTATCATCATTGAACATGGCATTGAAGCCGATGATGTGATTGCAACGCTTGCTGAGCAAGCATCCTCTCAAGGATTACGTACGCTTGTTTCAACAGGCGACAAAGACATCGCTCAGATTGTAGATGATAATACAACGCTGATTAACACGATGAGCCAGACGATACTGGATCGCGAAGGTGTTATTGCTAAATTTGGCGTTCCTCCAGAACAAATCGTGGACTATTTAAGCCTTATCGGCGACAAAAGCGATAATATTCCCGGCGTCCCGGGTGTCGGCCCCAAAACTGCTGCTCAATGGTTGAAAAAATACGGCTCTTTGGAAAACCTTTTGGCACATCAAACAGAAATTTCAGGCAAAGCAGGCGAAAACCTTCGAGCCGCACAGGAAATTCTGCCTCTGGCTCAAGCACTGACAACATTAAAATGCGATGTTGAATTGAACATTACCTTTGAAGATCTTAAACCCAATGAGCCGGATATTTCAAACCTGATAAACTGCCTTAAAACACTGGAATTTAAAAGCTGGTTAAAAGAAATGGAAAACCATTTACCGAAAACGGCTGCTCAACCCGTCCGTTATACCACGCTGCTTTCAGAAGAAACCCTTATACACTGGGTTGAACGGCTTCAAAAAGCGGATAAAATCGTCATTGATACAGAAACCACCGATTTAAACCCGATGAATGCCTCTCTCGTCGGCATTTCTTTTGCACTCAAACCGTATGAAGCTGCTTATCTTCCCCTGCGGCATGACTACGTCGGCGCTCCCAAGCAAATACCATTTGAATGGGCACTGGCTCAACTCAAGCCTATTCTTGAAGATCCAAACATTCAAAAAATCGGACAGAATTTAAAATATGACTATACGATTTTTAAAAACGCCGGCATTACGCTTGCCGGTATAACCTTTGACACCATGCTGGAATCCTATTTACAAAACAGTACCGCAGGGCGGCACGATATGGACACTCTGGCAGAAAGGCATCTCAATTACCAAACAGTCCATTTTGAAGATTTAGCAGGTAAAAAAGGCCCGAAACAGCTGCATTTCAATGAAATTGATATAGAAAAGGCCGCTTTTTATGCGTGTGAAGATGCTGATATTACTTTTCGTCTTCACCAGAAACTCTGGCCTGAACTGGCTTCCAATGAAAAAATGGCAGCGTTTTTTCAGTCTGTTGAAATGCCGCTGGTAAAAGTACTGGCAGATATGGAAATACATGGTGTTCTCATTGATGCTGCTTATCTCAAGCGTCAAGGAGAAACCATAGCTGAACGTTTGGAAGTGCTTGAAAAAGAAGCTTTCGCACTTGCAGGACAATCCTTCAACCTTCAATCACCCAAACAGCTTCAGGAAATTCTTTTTGAAAAAATGCAGATTCCAATACTTCAGAAAACACCAACAGGACAAGCGTCTACGAGTGAAGAAGTACTTCAAGAACTGGCTTTTAGCTATCCGCTTCCCAAGGTTATTCTGGAACATAGAAGCCTCAGTAAACTCAAATCGACTTATATTGACGCATTGCCTCAATGTATTAATCCCCGAACAAACCATGTGCATACTTCGTTCAATCAAGCAGTCACCAGCACAGGCCGCCTCTCTTCCAGCCAGCCTAATTTACAGAATATTCCCATCCGCACGGAAGATGGCCGAAAAATTCGTCAAGCTTTTATTGCGCCAAAAGGATATACCCAAAATCTTTGGAACGGCGAGGATTGCTTAGAAGAACGTACTGACTCGGATGAAGGTAAGTACGAGGGCAGGACGCCCGTTTCTGAAAAGCAATCCTCGCTGTTCCAAAGATCACGAGTATATAAACTATTATCTGCAGATTATTCCCAGATTGAGCTTCGTCTCATGGCACATCTTTCGCAGGATCCAGGCCTTATCAATGCTTTTAAACTTGGCCTCGATATCCACCGCGCCACAGCTGCCGAAATTCATGGAGTTCCCCTGGAATCTGTTACTCATGAACAAAGACAACATGCCAAAGCTGTTAATTTTGGATTAATTTACGGCATGTCAGCATTTGGGCTTGCAAGACAATTAGGCATTCCTCGAGAAGCCGCCCAGTATTATATTGATGTCTATTTCAAACGTTATCCCAAGGTGCAGGAATTTATGGAATCAACACGCCGTTACGCCCATGAAAAAGGTTACGTTGAAACACTCATGGGACGTGTTCTGCCAGTGCCAGACATCCATTCCCACAACATACAACGAAAGCGCGGCGCTGAGCGGGCTGCCATCAACGCTCCCCTTCAAGGCAGCGCAGCCGATATCATCAAAAAAGCCATGGTTCAGATTCATGATTGGATTCAGCATTCTCATCTCGATTTGGCAATGATCCTGCAGGTACATGACGAACTGGTTTTTGAAGTCAAAGAGGAACACGTTGAAAAAGCCAAAGAGCAAATCCAATACTTAATGGAAAATGCTATTCAACTATCTGTCAAACTCGAAGTATCTGTTGGTATCGGCAATAATTGGGACGAAGCGCATTGAGAACACGCCATGACAAATCAAAAAATGGTGCCGAGGAGAGGACTCGAACCTCCACGGATTGCTCCACTGACACCTGAAGCCAGCGTGTCTACCAGTTTCACCACCTCGGCATATATAGAATGCGCATTTTAACGGCCAATATCATCCATGTCAATCAAAATAGGATATAATTTACCCATGAACACGATTACCTCCCTACTTCATCCGCAGTATCAAATCAATCCAGACGGCTTTTCCTTCTGGAATGGCCTTGTTGAAGATATTATACAAAGCGATAAACTGGAGAATTCTCCTTGCATTTATGACCTCTCTCATCTCGGCATCATTCATGCCGCAGGAAAAGACGCAGCCAATTTTCTTCAAGGCCAGTTAACCTGTAATATTCACCATCTCAAACCACAAGAAGCCCAGCCGGCCGCTTGTTGCGACTTGCAAGGCAGAATCATATGCCTTTTCTGGGTCATACCCTGGCAAGAAGGCTATTGCCTTATTTTACCTCAATCCATGAAAGCTGCAGTTCTTAAACATTTTAAAAAATACGCGCTTTTTTCAAAAGTCAGTTTTAATGCGGATCCGCCTTTTGTTCTATGCGGTTTTTCCAGCCCATCCAACCATTTATCTCAAACACTTTTTGAATGTTTTGAAGGAAAATATATGGCGCTGATTCCTACTGAAAATGCTTCCAGTGTATTTTTGAGTGTTTCAGAAAACCACTATCCGCTGGGTTCAGCAGCTTGGCATTATCAGCAGATCAAAAAAAGTTTTCCAAATATTTATCCGCAAACTCAAGGAAAATTTTTACCGCATGATCTCAATTTGCATCAGCTTCAATTCCTTGATTTTGAAAAAGGCTGTTATCTTGGACAGGAAATTATTGCCCGTATGCATTACCGCGCAGTTTTAAAATATCAAGTCAGCCTTTTTATCGTTTCTTCCAAGCCACAGCCTGGAAATTCCATTTTTATTCCGGAAACTCAAGAAATAATAGGTGAAGTCGTGGATGTTTCTCCTGCTTCAGAACAAACTTTTCTCCTTCTCGTTTCCATAAAAAAAGCGGCTTTAGAGAATCTTCCTGTCTCTGTATGTTTAGGCGAATCTCGCCAACCTCAAATAATGACGCTTTATGAATGCCCCTAATCGCTATCTTGTTATTGGCAACCCCATCAAGCATAGCTTATCCCCGCTTATCCATACACTATTTGCCCAGCAAACAGGCCAAACTTTGTTTTATGAGAAATGCCTGGCCGACAATATGGAGCACTTTTTCTCAATATTGGATAATGCTGAAAGCACAGGCATTAAAGGCGCCAATATCACTGCTCCTTTTAAAATACATGCTTTTGAATATGTTAAACATCATGGAGAACTCACTGAACGCGCTGCTTTAAGCAGCGCAGTGAATACGCTGCATTGGGACGGATCTCGCCTCCTTGGCGACAACACTGACGGCACCGGTTTAATTCGCGATTTTCAACGGCTTGGCTGGCCGATTAAAAACAAACATATAGGTATTCTCGGAGCCGGCGGAGCCGTGCGCGGCATTCTCGCGCCATTATTGGCTGAACAACCTGCATCTATCTCCCTATTCAACCGAACCCCAGAAAAAGCAGAAAACCTCATTCAGACATTCCATTACCTCGCTGGAAAAAGTGTCGTCCTTAAAGCAGTTAATTCTGCTGATAACCAACCTTATGACATCCTATTGAACACCATTCCGAGTACCGCTTGCTCAGAGGCAGGAAACCTGTGCCCGCCTATCAATAAAGAAACGTACTGCTATGATCTGAATTATCACCAACAGGCTTTAACATGGGCAAAGAACAGCCTTTACACAGCCAACGGACTTGGAATGCTGGTCGAACAAGCTGCCGAATCTTTTTTTATCTGGCGCAAGATCCGGCCAGAAACCAAAATGGTTTTGGATTATATGAGAAACTTTGCATGATGATAAAAGATTTGGTACCGTTGACGAAAATGAAACATCCGAACTGGATTGCTTCGTCATTTCATTCCTCGCAATGACGCCATTTCCAAAGACCTTGGGTATATACTCAAGTTCCTTCGAAAAGCAGTTTTTTCTTCAGCCGTCATTGCGAGGAGCGATAGCTCCGCGGCAATCCAGATCGAAGCTTGAATAAAACATCCGAACTGGATTGCTTCGCCTTCGGCTCGCAATGACAACGGAGTAAACTCCCCCCTTCAGCCTCGTGCCTCTCGCATCAAGCACTTCATTTCTCTCACTGCTTCTGTCAGTCCTGTAAACAATGCTCGGGCAATAATGGCATGACCAATGTTTAATCCGTGCAATACGTCAATGCTGGCAATGCGTTGAACATTATGATAATTCAATCCATGACCTGCATTAACAATCAACCCTTTTTCATGGGCATACTGAGCTGCTTCGCGAAGCAAAGTATATTCCTTCAAGGCAGCTTCACCGCGCGACAGCGCATATTGTCCTGTATGCAGCTCAATCAGCTTGGCTTCGCATTGTAAGGCGGCATCTATCTGCTTTTTATCCGCATCAATGAATAATGAGACAGCAATACCCTTCTGCTGAAGCTCAGCACAGGTTTTTTGTATAGCCTCTTTTTGCTCGCAAACATCCAGCCCCCCTTCCGTCGTGATTTCTTCACGGCGCTCCGGCACCAGGCAAACATGTTCCGGCTGGATTTTTTTTGCAAACCGCACCATCTCAGGTGTATTAGCCATTTCCAGATTTATCGGGATCTGAATCATCTCTTTCAGCATGACAACATCGCGTTCCTGAATATGACGCCTGTCTTCACGTAAATGTAAGGTAATATTATCCGCACCGGCTATTTCACTTTCCACAGCAGCCAGGACAGGATCAGGATAACGTTCGCCTCGCGCCTGACGAACTGTCGCAACATGATCAATATTCACGCCAAGATATAATAGATTCACTGCTTTGCCTCGATAAGACCAATTAACACTTGCAAAATTTTACCAGAACAGCTTTTGGCATTCTACTACTATCAACACTAGAAGTAGCATTTTGAAATACTCGGGTATATCCAAAGATATTGGGTATATTATAAATATAAAAATAAAGCAGTTCTCTCAACAATAGAGTAAAATGTTCCGATTTTATCCTCTTTGAAAAGGCATTGTTGCACAAATCTACTACCCCTTCGCTTCCTTTAAAAAAGGGGGCAGCCTGCAAAGCAGGCGGGAGGTTTTTGATAGAAAAAATTCATTTCTGGCCGCCACGGCAGGCTGGGGATGCTGTTACCTTACCTTGTTTTTTGTCCCACTCTTCAGGAGTCAGCGTAACAAGACTCAAAGCATGCAATCCCTCCTCATCCATTGCTCTTTTAATACGCTCCAATCCATAAATTTTTTGGTGCCGTGCAACCAAAGATAAACCCTGGAATTCGGAAGAAACTGCAATAATTTTAAAATGTGTCTCCGCACCAGAAGGAACATGATGGTTCGGAGATTCATTGATAATGTCAAGATATGTGGTTTTTAAAGCAGACTGTACTGCTTCATACAACTGTTCTGATAATGATTTCATATTACTCTCTTATAAAGTAGCATTTTCAAAGATCACAAGTATATTACCTATGCGTCAATGCCAACCCCTTCAAAATATTCAATGCCTGATAAAGTTGATAATCGCTTAAAGACAAAGCTTTATCACTGATAGAGGTCTGTTTTGAAACATCTTCAGGGCCTGCAGCACCAATTGCCGCCAAATGCCCTTCCAGATCAGCCTCGCTCATTGTATTTTCAGGATTTAAATGATTATCCAAAAGCTTTTCCTGCGTAACAACGATATCAGGCTCAATTCCCTTAGCCTGAATGGATCGCCCTGACGGTGTATAGTACAATGCTGTCGTCAATTTTACGGCAGTTTTATCATCAATAGGCAAAACCGTTTGCACAGAACCTTTTCCAAAAGAGTGTGTTCCAACAACTACCGCACGGTGTTGATCTTGTAAAGCACCAGCCACGATCTCAGCCGCAGAAGCCGAACCATCATTAATCAAAACAACCATTGGTGCTCCGTCCAATATATCTCCGTCATGAGCCGTTGCAGTAAACTCAGAACCTTCCGCACGACCTTTAGTATAGACAATCAGTGATGTTTGACCTTTTCGAGGAGTGATAAAGGCATCTGCTGTTTCAACCGATGAATCCAGCAAGCCGCCAGGGTTATTCCGCAAATCCAATATTAATCCTTTCAGCTTTCCTCCAGATTCCTTTTTCATCCTGGTAATAGCCTGTTTCATTTCTTGTGCTGTTGACGTTTGAAATTGTGTTAACTTGATATAACCGTACCGCTTATCAAGTAATTGTCCCCGTACACTTTTTACTGAAATTCTCTCCCGCTTAATGTCAAAATTCAGCGGCTTATTTTCACCTTTTCTTAAAACAACCAATTTTATCGTTGTTCCAGCAGGCCCGCGCATTTTATTCACCGCATCACGGATTGTTAACCCTCTGACAATGATATTATTCAGTTTGACAATATAATCACCTGCTTTAATGCCAGCTTTGGCTGCAGGAGAATCATCCAGAGGAGTTATCACACGGATAACACCTTCTTCCATTGTTACTTCAATACCGATGCCGGCAAATTCACCTTGTGTAACTTCTTCAAGCTCTTTTAAATCTTCTTCATCCAAATAAGCAGAATGAGGATCAAGTCCTTCAAGCATCCCTCGAATGGCGTCTTCAAAAAGTTTTTTATTACTGATATCATGCACATAATTTTTTTTGATCTGTGCAATAGCCATAGAAAATTTATCAATTTCTTTCGAAACATCTTGGCTCTCATCTGATACCGTATCAGAAGCAAAAACACTCCAACACCATCCTAATACCAACAAACCGAAGGCTGCACAGAATATCCCGCGTTTTTTTCTCATATATTTTACCTTCTTACCGGTGCCTGCAGCCATTGCAAGGGTTGTAATGGCTGTCCGTTTTGTCTGATTTCAAAATATAAACCGCTTTCCTTCAAAATGCCAGTATGACCTATGTTGGCAATCAAATCCCCTGCTTTAACTTTATCGCCCTGTTTTCGGTAGAGTGTCTGATTATTAGCATACAAAGTCATATACCCCTGACCATGATCAATAATTACCAATAAACCAAAACCTTTCAGCCAGTCAGAAAACACCACTTTTCCTGGGTATACTGACACCACAGGCTGACCTTCCGGGGCCAGAATAACGACACCATTGTAACGGGAACGGTTCAAAATACGGCCTTTGGCCGGCCAAATCAGCCGATGCGGCATCCTTGAGAAAGGCTGATCAGGTATAAAAGCTTGCCCTGAACCTGAATATGAAGTGCTTGCCAGAGAAGTTTTTTTCAATTTTAAGACCAAGGACTCCAATTGTTTTTTATCCGCTTCATATTCTTTTAATCGAGCTGCCTGACTCTGAATTTTCTGGTTCAACTGCTTTACAATCTTCTGACGCTGCAGACGCATTTCCAGCAGCTCTGCTTTTTTCTTCTGATCATGTTCATAAAGCTGGTGAAGCTCTTGGACCTTGGCAGCAAAAAGCATCTGATTCTGCTGAATTTCGTTTCGAGTCTCTTGAATTTCATTCAGCGTTTTCAAACGTGCTAAATGAATATAGCGATAATAAGTTAATAACCTTGTTACCGTTCCTGGATTTTGCTGATTCAGCAGTACTTTAAGGTAGTCATATTTTCCAAGCTGGTAACTTGCTCTAAGCTGGGCGGCCAATAAATCTTTCTGACTGGATAAACTTTTCTCCAAATCCGACAGCTGCTGCTTCAAGGAAAAAAGCATCTGCTGGTTTTTATGAATATCTCCTTCAACCTGATAAAGTTCCGCGGTAATGTTACTTACTTTTTTATCGGTATCTTTTAACTCCTGGATCAGTTCAGTACGCTGTTTCTGCGTATCCTGAAGATTTTTTTTCAATACCGTAATTTTCGAGTTAACCCCCTTAAGCTGATTATTTTTCTGAGATAAATTATCAGCAGCCGCCATTTTCCAGCATGAAAAAATGATTAATATCGCGGTCATCATAAGGATGTGCCCAAACCAATAGGTTCCCCTCTCCCCTTGCGGGAGAGGGTGCCCGGAGGGCGGGTGAGGGGTATATCGCATCACTCCGTCTCTACCCATTTCACCAACGACCTCCCCTCCATCACTGAAGGAATATTCAAACCCAGCAGATAAAGCAGTGTTGGAGCAACATCAATGAGCGAACCTTCATATCTGACCAGCTCGGCACGGTGACCAACATATAAAAATGGCACGGGATAAGCGGTATGCGCCGTATGCTGTTGATTTGTCAGAGGGTCAAACATACATTCTGCATTGCCATGATCCGCTGTAATCAAAAGCTCAGCTGAAACTTCTTTTGCAGCCTTGGCAATATCCTGAAAACAGCGGTCAAGATATTCCACTGCCTGAATTGCAGCTTTCAAATCTCCCGTATGCCCTACCATATCTGCATTGGCAAAATTAGCAATAATGACATCGCAGCGTTTTTCAAGCAAAGCCTTAACGATACAATCTTTCACAGCCGGCGCACTCATCTCTGGCTGCAGATCATAAGTTGCTACGCGTGGAGAAGGAATCAGCACACGATCTTCTCCTGGAAAAACCTGTTCAATGCCGCCATTCAAAAAGAAGGTTACATGCGCATATTTCTCTGTTTCAGCTACTCTCAACTGCTTCAATCCTGCTTTGGCAATACATTCGCCAAGGGTATCTCTCGGAGTTAGCTGGGGAAATAAAACGATTGCCGGAATATCTTTGGCATAATCCGTTAGCGTAACAAACTGCCCGATTTTTGGGAAACAGTGCCGCTCAAATCCTGAAAAACCAGGATTTATCAATGCTCTTGACAACTGCCTTACCCTGTCAGCACGGAAGTTCATCATGATCACTGTATCCCCGTCAGCAATCATTGATGGAGAACCTATACAAACCGGCTGAATAAATTCATCACTTTCTCCTCTTGCATAGGCTTCTTCCAAGGCCTCCAAAGCTGTTGCCGCTGAAAAAGCACTTTTTCCTTCAGTTAGCAAATCATATACTTTTTCAATACGGTCCCAGCGCTCGTCTCTATCCATGGCATAATACCGCCCTGAAATGCTTTTTATTTTACCGCAAGCATGCTGCTTCAGGATTTCTTCAAAAACTTTAATTGAAGGCTCTGCTGAACGGGGCGGTGTATCGCGTCCATCCAGAAAAAGATGCCAGGAAACATTTCGGATATCCTGCTGAGACAAAGCCTCAGCCATGGCACAAAAATGTTTCTCATGACTGTGCACACCGCCAGGCGACAAAAGACCTGCAACGTGAACAGAGCGATGCTGATCTTTTGCCTTCTCCATAACTTGCACCAAGGCAGGGTTTTTAAAAAAATCACCGGTATCAATTGCCTGATTAATCCTTGTATAATCCTGATAAAGTACACGCCCAGCCCCAATGTGCATGTGCCCTACTTCCGAATTGCCCATTTGCCCGGCCGGCAATCCAACCGCTTCGCCGCTACAGGTCAGCAAAGCCTGTTTACCCGCAGCAAGCCATTCGTCCCACTGCGGGGTATGCGCCTCAGCAATTGCATTATTCTGGGCTGAAGAAGAATATCCCCAGCCATCCAATATCATCAAAACGATACTCTTCGCACTTGAATTTTGTGAGGATCTCATGGAGCCATTTCTTTTATTACTTTGATCATATCCAGAGCTGCTTCCGCTGCTTCTCTGCCCTTATGTCCTTCTTTACCGCCGACTCTCGCTTCTGCCTGTTCTTCAGTATGCGTTGTCAACACACCAAAAATAACAGGAACGTTCGTACTCAGCATTACCGACTGGCAGCCGTAACTCACCTGCTGGCAAACATAATCGTAATGATCCGTGTCTCCTCGGATGACTGCCCCCAAAGCAATGATTGCCTGAAACTGCCCAGTTTGTGCCAAAAGCTTTGCTGTCAGGGGAATTTCAACAGCACCTGGTACTTTAATAATACGAATGTTATCTTCAGACAGACCTTTCTCACGGAGGTATGAAAGCGCTCCGTCGAGCAGCTTACTGGTAACATATTCATTAAAACGGCTGACAACAATAGCGATCTTCACAGAAGCTATTTCTAAAGGCGTGAAAGACTTCATTCATCCAACTCATTAAATAGGTGTTTTAATTTGCTTTTTTTTGTTTTCAGGTATTTCTGATTATAAGGAGTAAGAAAGCTCGGCATTTCTTCTCTCACAGCAGTAATTCCATATTTCTCAAGCTCGGATATTTTTGACGGATTATTTGTCAATAAACGAATAGACTGAATATTACGCTTTCTGAGAATAGCAGCAGCCAGATAATACTCTCTGGCATCTGCCGGCATGCCCAACTGCTCATTTGCTTCAACAGTATCTAATCCTTTCTCTTGCAAAGCATAGGCTTTAATTTTATTGAAAAGACCAATACCCCGCCCTTCCTGGTTCAGATAAATCAATATCCCGCCTTCTTCTCCAACACGCTTCAACGCATATTGAAGCTGTTGATGACAATCACAGCGCTGGGAATGGAATATATCACCTGTAAGGCAAGATGAATGAATTCTGACCAATGGGTTATCTTTTAGATTTTTGGTCAATACCACATGTTCTTTTTGTGTCAATTTTTCTTTAACAATAGAGATTTCAAAAACCCCATATTTTTCCAGAGGCAATTCAGCTGAAACCTCCTCTTCAATAAGGTTTTCACGATGGAGACGATAAGCAATAAGATCATCAATAGAAAGTATCTTCAAATCATATTTTCCTGCGAAATCGTCTAACGCCTTACCTCGCATCATCGTACCATCTGGATTCATGACTTCACATAAAACAGCCGCAGGCTTAAAACCCGCCAATCGTACCAAATCAATGGCACCTTCTGTATGACCTGCTCTTTCAAGCACACCGTGTTCCTTTGCAATTAAAGGAAACATATGTCCCGGTTTGACCAAATCTTCTGCTTTAGCATTATCGTTAACAACAGCCAAGATGGTTTTTGTCCGATCTTCTGCGGAAACACCTGTTGTAATACCTTCTCTTGCATCAATGGAAATTGTAAAAGGCGTTCCTCGGCAACTGGTATTTTTATCTTCGGGCAGCATTAAAGGTAAATTTAATCGCTTTGCACAATCTTTGGTTAACGGCAAGCAAATAATACCGCTGGTATGACTTAACATAAAGCTAATCATCTCCGGCGTCGTTTTCTCAGCAGGAAAAATGAGATCAGCTTCATTTTCTCGAGAAGGGTTATCCGTCAAAAGAATCATTTTTCCTTGATGTAAATCATGTATCGCTGACTCAACGCGTTCGATATAACTTTTCAATATACTTACCTAAAATATCTGTTTCAATGTTAATTAAAGAACCTACCTGATATTGCGCAACTATTGTAACATTTTTTGTATGCGGGATAAAAGTAACGCTGAACCATTCCTGAGCTGCCTCAACGACCGTAATACTCATCCCATCCAGAGCAATATAGCCTTGGCTAACAATATAAGAACCCAAATTCGTAGGAAAACCTATTTTAACGAACAGGGCATCTTCACCGTCTTTTTCCAAAGACAATATTTTGCCTACGCCGTCCACATGTCCTTGAACGCAATGCCCTCCGATACGCCCGTTGAAAGCCAGCGATTTCTCCAAGTTCACAGGACTTCCTTTAACAAGCCCGCCTAGCGTGGTCATACGCAGCGTATGCGGCACAGCGCTGACATCAAAACCCTGCTTCGTCAATGCTGTTACCGTCAGGCAAACGCCGCTGACTGAGATGCTATCGCCAATTTTTACGTCATCAAGAAAAGAGGACAGCTTGGGTATAATTGTCATGTGACGGCAGCTTGCCGCTTCTTCCAATAAACTCACCTCTCCAGTTGTTTCCACAATACCGCTAAACATGATGTTTCTCCCCTCAACCTATCTACCTTAATTCTAACAATATCTTTCATGCGATGCTACTTTAAAGAAAAGTATATACTGAAGTTTCTTGGCAATGCCGTTTTTTTTACAGCCGTCATTGCGAGGAGCGCAAGCTCCGCGGCAATCCAAAACAAAGTGTGAGGGGATCCGAACTGGATTGCTTCGCCTGCGGCTCGCAATGACGCCGGAGTAAAACTGAGCATTTTCAAAGATCACGGGTATATATGGCAAAAAGCCCGCTTAATAAAGCCAAAATTTTGAAAATCATGGCAGCACCGGCATGGCACCAAGCCAGAAGAGCAACAAAGAGCATACTTCCCACCATAAACAAAGCGTTCATAATATTATTCATTGCAATAAGCCTGGAACGCCATTCTGGAGGACTGTGTTTCTGCAGCAGAGTATATAAAGGCACAACATAAATACCGCCGCAAACCGATAAAAGGAAAATACAGACCGTTATCACTTTTCCAGACCACTGACCCAAAAAAGCCGATAACGAAAGAGGATGGTTAACGGCTGACGATATAATCATTGTTTGAGGCAGTGATTCCAGCGAAATAACCAGCAGAAAAAAAACCAGCCCGATTAATGCCCAAGGAACATGTTTTGCACTGATTTCTCCTTTGAGCCACCGGCTTTCAAGGAGCGATCCTACACCAATTCCAACAGAAAAAAGAGCAAGAAACAATGAGAACACGTCTTTTTGTACTTTGAGTACGTATTGTACGTATGCGGGTAATTCAGCAATCAGTACTGCACCAAGGAACCAGAACCAGGAAATGGCAACAATAGCCCGAAATACTATCGGATATTTCCTGGCCTCATTTATAATCCGAGGAATAGCCCGTAATACGTTCCAGTCTACAGATAATTCTGGACTGGCATACGAAGTATGAGGAATAAATAAACTGCATAACAACCCAAGAATAGCCGCAATAATCACGACAGCTCCGGCAGCCATTAAGCTGTAGTACAAGACAGTCTCATCCTGCGGTATCAACAAAGTGCCTAATACTGTTCCAGCCAGAATTGCCATAAAAGTAGCCGCTTCAACAAAAGCGTTACCGGCAAGCAGCTCATCTTGCTTGAGGTGATCCGGTAAAATGGCATATTTTATTGGTCCAAAGAAAGCTGAATGCACACCCATCAAAAAAATAATAGTAAACATAAGAGGTATACTCTGCAGCCATAAACCAACCGCACCAAAAATCATTAATATCACTTCGGCCGTTTTGATGAGACGCATAAGCATAGCTTTATCATATTTATCTGCCAACTGACCTGCTGATGCGGAGAAAAGGAAGAAAGGCAAAGTAAATAAGCCTGTTCCAAGCGCTTGGTAAAGCTGGTTGGATGACTCAGTATGTGTTAAATGAAAAGAGACTAATGTTAGTACCGAAAGCTTGAAAGCATTATCATTAAAAGCACCCAAAAATTGCGTCATGAAAAAAGGCAGGAATCGTCTTGTTTTCAACAGATAAAAAGGATATTGATACACTATTCACTTCTCTGACCATTTGTAATTCGTGTATACTTTGCCATTATATTTTAAAAAAGTAAAACTTTCGTACAAGATTTAAAGTAGCATTTTGAAAAACGGCGTGTATATACTATGAACAACAAATTCTCTAATAAAATAGCGCTGCTTTGCACAGGCAATGAAATCACGCAAGGCGATATTCTCAATACCAACGCCAGGCAAATCACACAGGAACTCTTTTCTCATGGACTTGAACCGAATCTTCAGATAGCAGCACCTGACGATATTCAAAGCATAGAAAAAGCAATCACTTTTTTACTTCAGGAACACGCTGTACTTATTATCACCGGCGGACTTGGCCCCACTTCTGATGACAAAACCCGCTACGCACTCGCCAGCTATCTTAATAAACCATTATTAGAAGATAAGGCAAGTACAGAAAAACTGGAAAACCTGTACAAAAAAATCAAGAAACCTTTTGTTGAATCCGCTCGTCAGCAAGCTTTCTTTCCCGAAGGCAGCTCTATCATAGAAAATCCTGTGGGCAGCGCTAATGGCTGTACTTATGAAATAAAAGAACAATCTATTTTTATGCTGCCTGGACCTCCGCACGAATGCCTTCCGATGTTTCATAAAAGTATTCTGCCCAAGTTAATCCACCGCTATGCCAGCGAAAAAAAATTGCTGAAATGGAAATTGTTTGGCGCCCTGGAAGGCCCTATTGCAGAAAAACTGGATCATTTGCTGGAAACCTACCATTGTGAGACAGGTTATCGCTTGGACTACCCTTACATTGATTTTAAAATACTGATCCACAAACATCATAATCAGGAAAAAGACATTGTGAAATTGATTGAAAAAGCTATCGCTCCCTACTGGCTGGACAATAGCTTTGAGACGGCCTCTGAACGGCTAAAAAATTTTTTAACACATTTTAACGAAGCTGTCCTGATCCACGATGAAGCCACGGGCGGAATTTTAGCATCCCGTGTTCTTGTACCTGATAACGCTGCGACGCTTACTTTCACCTGTTCTTGCTCACAGAACGCTGCTAACGTCCACTGCTTTAAAATAACAGGCTTAACCAACTACTGGCAGAAAAAAAGCACAGAACCAGAAAGCGAAATACAGATCAGCTACCAGCAGAAAACCGAAACCTTTACGCTTCCGTTCATTAATCAGCGTCTTCCCGAATATGCTGCAGAATTCGCAGCCCATCATATCTACCAAAAACTGCGCGCTAGAAAATATAACTAAACAGTATCCCAGCCCAAAACAACTTTTCCAAAATGTTGGTTGGACTCCACATAACGATGTGCCTCTTTTACCATACTCATAGGAAAAACAGAATCAATAACAGGTTGAATACCCCCTGTTTCCAATGATGTCATCCAACGTTTTGCAAAACGCTCAGCAATAGCTCTTTTTTCATTTAAAGAGCGCGTTCTCAGCACAAAACCATGGATCTGATGACACTGTGTCATTAACGTTTTTAAATTAAGTTCAACCTTACTGCCGTGCATTACACCAACCTGCACCAAACGGCCGCCTCGTCTTAAAATCTCGAGGTTTTTATGGAAATAATCCGCACCGATAAAGTCCTGCACCAAATCCACGCCCAATCCTTGGGTATCATCAAGCACTTCCTTGACAAAATCCTGAACTTTATAATTGATCCCCGCATTAGCGCCCAACGCAATGGCTTTAATGATTTTTTCATCTGAACCTGATGTGATAAATACTTTTGCGCCCGCTGCATGAGCCATCTGAATACCTGCAGTTCCTACGCCGCTGCTGCCGGCATGAATCATAACACTCTCACCAGCACACAATCTGCCGATTTCAAACAATGTTTCGCTGGCAGCAATAAATGCTTCTGCTATAGCAGAAGCCTGATGATAAGTAAAATTTTTCGGTACAGGAAAAGCCATATATTGATCCAGCACACAATGTTCTGCATAACCGCCGCCTGGAACCAACCCAAATACACGATCGCCTGGCTTAAATAATGTCACATCCTTACCGCATGATTCTACCTCTCCTGCAACTTCAAGTCCCAAAACCTCAGATGCTCCTGGAGGCGGAGAATACTTGCCTCGCCGCTGCAAAATATCTGCCCGATTGATGGATGTCGCATAAACCTTAACTAATAATTCTTCAGGTCCTGGAACTGGTTTTTCATGATAACCAAGCTCCATTACATCCGTATCGCCAAATGCTTTTAATAAAATTGCTTTCATTCAGTTGTTCTCTTCAAAATATTTTCTGATAAGCAGATATGTTAACACAATTTATTTTTCTATCTCTATTGAGTTTTTTCAAAAATTATTATAGTTTTAGACAGTCAAGTTCAACAAGAAAACAGGATTAAAAATGAGCAGAGCATTTAGCCGGCATGATAATTTCTTTGCGAAAAGTTTAGGACAAAAAGAAGTTGCCCGAGATTTTTTTAAAGCCTATCTGCCAAAAGCTTTTCGAGAAACTCTCGATTTGGATTCATTAAAACTGGAAAAAGCCAATACAAAAATAGTTCGAGACGGGATTATTCAGCATGAAGTAGCAGATATCCTGTTTAAGGCAGCCAACACTGAAGGAGCCGTTTTATTATTGGTTCATATTGAGCACCTTTCCTCCCCAAACAAAATTATGCCGTTGCGGGCAGTGCATTACGCGGCAGGAATTCTGTTAGATTATGCCGCGATGCACCCCGACACACCTTTACCTCCCATTGTTACTTTGGTTTATTATCACGGCAAACAAAAACCTTATCCCTATTCCATGAAAGTCAACGATCTGTTCGAAGGGTTGTCTGATTCACAAAAGGATTTAATCTTACAGCCGGTGTTAATTGATCTTTCTACATATGATGATGAAGCTTTATCAAACCATGGAATGATGACACCGGTAGATACTTTATTAAAATACATTTTCGATATACCCTCACGGCCTACTTTAGAAAAAATGCTTAGCATTTTATCGAAATCTGATCAACAAATCCGTCTTTTTGGGTTACAATACATAACCAGCCGATTTAATTTATCGGAAGATGACTTTATTAAATCCACACAAAAATACCTAGATGAGGAGGAAATTATGACCATTGCAGAACAAATGGAACAAAGAATAAGAAAAAAAATAGAACAGGAAGTAGAGCAACAGGTAATACAAAGAATTATGGAGAAAGGGTTAAAAAAAGGTATGCAGCGAGGAATACAAAGAGGCTTGCAGAAAGGCTTGCTGCAAGGTATAGAAGAAGGCTTGCAACAAGGCTTGCAGAAAGGTATGGAAAAAGGCTTGCAACAAGGCTTGCAGAAGGGTATGGAAAAAGGCATACAGCAAGGTTTGCAACAGGGCGTACAGCAGGGTATGGAAGAAGGCTTGCTGCAGGGCATACGCATTATTGCCAAAAGTTTGTTGGGAAGCGGTTTGGACATGGACTTTGTTTCAAAGCATACAGGACTTGATATACCATCTGTAAGAAATTTGCAGAGAGAAATAAACCCGTAATCTTTGAGAATGCCAAGTTATACCCGAGTATTTCAAAAGGGGACGAGGTATCGCGCCGCCGAGCGCGCGGAGTGCATGCGGACTGCCCCCTTTTCAAAGGGAGCAAAAGGCTGGCAGTTTCCACACAACAATGCCTGCTCGCAACGACGCCATAGCATTTTAAAGTTTATTAGGTATAATCGGTAATTTGTTTACTATATTGATTTTTTAACAACCATGCCGCAACAACGACGAATTTTAGTAACTTCTGCCCTGCCTTATGCCAACGGGCCCTTGCACCTAGGACATTTATTGGAACATATCCAAACAGATATATGGGTTAGGTTCCACCGTATGCAGGATCGCGAATGTATCGCCATTTGCGGCTCAGATGCTCATGGCACACCAATTATGATTAAGGCAGAACAGCTGGGCATTTCACCGGAAGTATTGGTCAAAAACATACAAGCTGAACATGAGCAGCATTTTAAGGATTTCTTAATTCAGTACGACTATTACCACACAACGCATTCTGAAGAAAATAAAACGCTCTCCTCGCTTATTTACGAGCGGCTTAAAGAACGCGGCGATATTATTTCAAAAACAGTCCAGCAAGCTTTTGATCCCGTTAAAAACATGTTTCTTCCGGATCGCTATGTTAAAGGTACCTGTCCGCGCTGTAACGCTGAAGATCAATACGGCGACAATTGTGAGAAATGCGGCGCCACTTATGATCCTACTGAATTAAAAAACCCTTATTCTGTTTTGAGCGGTTCGACACCTGTGCAGAAAACCTCAGAACACTTCTTTTTTAACTTGCCCCGTTATACCGATTTTCTGACTGAATGGACGCAGCAGCATCTTCAGGGAGAAGTTGCCAACAAACTCAAAGAATGGTTTAAAGAAGGTTTAAAACCTTGGGACATTTCGAGAGACGCTCCTTACTTTGGCTTTGAAATTCCTGGCGAACCAGGCAAATACTTTTATGTCTGGCTGGATGCACCTATCGGTTATATGGCCAGTTTTAAAAAATACTGCGAAACCCGCCCTAAAATCTCTTTTGACGATTTTTGGTTAGATGAGCTGCAACGCAGCTCGAAAGACACACACCCTATGCCAGAGCTATTTCACTTTGTTGGCAAAGACATCGTTTACTTCCACGCTCTTTTCTGGCCTGCACTGCTTCATGGCAGCGGCTTCCGAACACCTACCAGCATTTTTACACATGGATTTGTTACCGTTCAAGGTGAAAAAATGTCAAAGTCCCGCGGCACTTTCATTACGGCAGAGCGTTACCTTCAACACCTGAATCCTGAATACTTGCGCTACTATTTTGCTGCCAAACTTGGCAGCCGGCTCGAAGACATTGACTTATCCTTTGAAGATTTCCGTCAGCGTATCAACGCTGACCTGGTCGGAAAGGTAGTTAATATTGCCAGCCGTTCTGCACGTTTTATTCAACAATATTTTAATAATCAGCTCAGTGCAGCATTGGTTGATCCTGACTTATATCAGCGTTTCCTTGATGCCCAAAGCGTCATTGCCGAAGATTACGAATCACGAGAGTACGCCAAAGCTGTAAGAACAATTATGAGCCTGGCCGATACAGCCAACCAATACATTGATACACAAAAACCCTGGACTGTGGTTAAAGAGTCAGGCCCCATTGAATCTGTTCATCAGGTGTGTACCTTAAGTCTCAATTTATTTCGCCTACTGATAGTTTATTTAAAACCCGTTCTTCCGGGGCTTGCAGCTCAAGTTGAAAATTTTCTAAACCTTCCGCCGCAAAATTGGAAAGCCATTCAGACACCGCTTTTAAATCACACCATTAATCCTTTTCAACCCCTGATGACACGCATCGAAAAGGAAATGATTGAGGCTATTTTAAAGACTGATGAATAACCGTTCTCTATCTGCAGTACACAACTTACTGCCGCAAACCCAATGTAGAGAATGCGGTTATCCTGACTGTTTCAGTTATGCCAAAGCGCTTGTTGAAGAAAAAAATATCAATCCCGCTCTTTGTGCCCCTGGAGGAACAAACACATTACAAGCCATTACACAAATATTGGAAATAGATGCCGCGCCCTACTTACCCGCTATGGAATCTCATTATCGCCCGCCTGCAACTGCTGTTATCCGTGAAGCAGAATGTATCGGCTGCACGAAATGTATACAGGCATGTCCTGTGGACGCCATTATAGGAGCTTCCAAACAAATGCACAGTATCCTTTCGGATGAATGCACAGGCTGCGGATTGTGTGTCAGCCCTTGCCCTGTTGACTGTATTGATTTAATCCCTCTTGAAAAACCTCAATATGAGCCTGCCAAGGCCAGGAAACGTTACGAAGCACGGCAGCAACGAGAGCAAGCATCCAAGGCACATGAGCAAAACCAATTGAGTCAGGCAAAGCAATATGACATTCAAGCAGCATTAGCACGAATAAAGGCAGGCAAATGAACAGTAAAAAAATCACTGAAATCTTTAAACGCTTCCAGAAAGCCGACCCTCACCCCACAACAGAACTTCAACACACCACCCCTTTTGAACTACTGATCGCGGTAATGCTCTCTGCCCAGTCCACCGACAAAGGTGTCAATAAAGCAACAGAGAAACTTTTTAAGACAGCCAATACGCCTGAAGCCATCTTATCATTAGGAGAAGAAAGACTGCGTTCTTTTATTAATACCATCAACTTTTACCCCACTAAAGCTAAAAACATCTTAAAAACCTGTGCCATTCTCATTGAACGTCATCACAGTCAGGTTCCCAACACAAGAGAAGCACTTGAAGCATTTCCTGGTGTCGGCCGAAAAACAGCCAATGTCATCTTAAATACTGCTTTCAACCATCCGTTCATAGCCGTAGACACCCATATTTTCAGGGTAAGTAATCGAACGAAAATTGCTCCAGGAAAAACACCGCTGGATGTAGAAGAAAATCTATTAAAGGTAGTACCAAAACCTTTTTTAAAAGACGCTCATCATTGGCTGGTACTTCATGGGAGATATGTTTGTAAAGCAAGAAAACCGGAATGTCCTACCTGCCTTATTGCGGATTTATGTGAATATGAGGAAAAAACACAAAAGTAATTCTATTCAGAAACGTGTTTTATAAAGTATAAACGCCTTCCTGCAGACCACAATTTCTTATACCCAGATTCATTCTTTTAACCTATATTTTAAACAATATGAGTTAATTATAATCCAAACATATTAAGAGAAAATTAAGGAAAAACTGAAACAATTCCTGTTTCGGAAAAGAGACCGAACAGGAAGCGGGCATATTGATTATTTTCAGCGATTTAGCTAGGATATGACCTTCTTAAATTGTCTTCAGGAGCTGTGATGTCTATCGTCAGTCAAAATACCTTTCACACCAAAAAGTCATTGGATATCCACACTAAAACATTTCATTATTTTAGTTTAGTCGAACTTGAAAAACATTTTCCTCACGTTAAAAAACTGCCTTTTTCCCTTAAAATTCTGTTAGAAAACGTTTTAAGACATGAAGATAGCGCCACAGTAACCCGCGAAGACATTCAAGCCATTGCTCAATGGGATCCTCAAAAAACCTCCAATCACGAAATTGCTTTTCGGCCTGCCAGAGCATTAATGCAGGATTTTACTGGCGTGCCTGCTGTTGCTGATTTGGCTGCCATGCGGGATGCCATGAAAGCATTAGGCGGCGATCCTAAAAAAATCAATCCTTTATCTCGAGTCGATCTGGTAATTGACCATTCCGTACAAGTGGATGCTTTTGACTCTCCAACAGCTTTAGATCAAAACACGCGTATAGAAATTGAACGCAATCACGAACGTTATCAGTTCTTACGATGGGCACAGAAAGCCTTTGACAATTTCCATGTTGTCCCTCCCGGTACAGGTATTTGCCATCAAGTTAATTTGGAATACCTGGGAAAAGCTGTGTGGTCAGGCAGCATTGCCGGTGAACTTTACGCGTACCCTGACACTCTCGTCGGTACAGACAGCCACACCACCATGATTAACGGCCTTGGGGTGTTAGGCTGGGGTGTCGGCGGTATTGAAGCTGAGGCTGCTGTTCTTGCTCAGCCCATTTCCATGCTGATTCCTGAAGTTATTGGCGTTCGTCTGACAGGCTCACTAAAAGAAGGTATTACCGCAACTGACTTGGTCCTAACCATTACACAAATGCTAAGAAAACGCGGCGTCGTAGGAAAATTTGTCGAATTTTTTGGTGAAGGTCTCGATCATCTGGCTTTGGCAGACAGGGCAACCATTGCCAACATGGCGCCCGAATACGGCGCAACCTGCGGTTTCTTTCCCATTGACCAGGAAACATTGCGCTACCTTGAGTTGACGGGAAGAGAGCAAGAAACGATTCAACTCGTCGAAGCTTATGCAAAAGCTCAAGGATTATGGCGCAGCAGTGAAACACCTGATCCTGTCTTCACTGACGTGCTGCACTGCGATTTGGGCAGTATCGAACCCAGCCTTGCCGGCCCTAAACGCCCTCAAGACAAAGTGACTCTTGATTCTTTGCCTGCCGCATTCGAGGATTTTGTTAAAAGCTTGCAGAAAACCCTTCAAACAACCACTCAAGATGAGCCGCAACAAAGTTACCGCTTAAAAGACGAAGGGTACACTTTATCTCACGGAGACATAGTGATAGCTGCTATCACCAGCTGCACCAACACTTCCAACCCTCATGTATTGATGGCTGCAGGCTTATTAGCTAAAAAAGCCGTTGAAAAAGGTCTGGATAGAAAACCCTGGGTAAAATCTTCTTTAGCGCCAGGTTCCAAAGTCGTTACTGACTATCTTAAACAGGCAGGATTAATGCCTTACCTCGAAAAACTGGGTTTTTATCTTGTCGGTTACGGCTGTACTACTTGCATCGGCAATTCCGGCCCTTTGCCAGATGCAATTACCAAAAGTATCCAGGACAATGATCTCATTGTTTCTGCTGTATTATCTGGTAACCGCAATTTTGAAGGCAGAATCCATCCTTTAGTCAAAGCCAACTGGCTGGCCTCTCCTCCGCTGGTTGTTGCTTACGCATTGTTAGGCAACACCCGCGTCAATATTGCATCAACACCTTTAGGTCTTGATACTCAAGGTCATCCTGTTTACCTCAAAGACATTTGGCCGACGCAGGCTGAAATTACTCATGAAGTTGCCAAAATCAATCACACCTTATTTCAAAAAGAATATGCAGAAGTATTTCTTGGCGATAAAAACTGGCAGTCCATTGAAGTCTCTCCTTCTGAATCCTATCATTGGGACAGCCAGTCCACTTATGTACAACACCCGCCTTTCTTTATGAATCTTTCAAAAACAGCACAACCCATTGAAAATATTCAAAAAGCTTCTATCCTGGCAGTATTTGGCGATTCCATCACAACCGATCACATTTCACCCGCCGGCAGTATTAAGGCAGACAGTCCTGCAGGACTTTACCTCAAGTCCAAAGGTGTTGAAGTTAAAGATTTTAACTCTTACGGTGCAAGGCGCGGCAACCACGAAGTCATGATGCGGGGAACATTTGCCAATATCCGCATCCGCAATGAAATGATTCCTGGCGTAGAAGGCGGTTACACGCGTTACCTGCCGACAGGAGAAACACTCTCTATCTATGACGCTGCCATGGCTTACCAGAAAATTGGAACGCCTCTTGTCATTATTGCTGGTAAGGAATATGGCACAGGTTCTTCTCGCGACTGGGCAGCAAAAGGCCCCCGTCTACTGGGCGTCAAAGCTGTCATTGCTGAAAGTTTTGAGCGTATCCACCGCTCCAATTTAATTGGTATGGGTATCCTTCCCTTACAGTTTGCTGACAATGTGAACCGCAAAACCTTGATGCTGGATGGTACAGAAACTATCAGTATCCCATTAGATAACACTTTAAAACCAGGCCAATGGATCAACGTAACAATAAAACGTTCTTCGGGTAATGAGGAAACCATTCAGGCACTTTGCCGTATTGATACTCAGAATGAACTGGAATATTATCAAAATGGTGGAATTTTGCAGTATGTACTGCGTAATATGAGTCAACGTTGATGAGTCAATCGCTCCAAGGTACACTGGTTCTGATTTTAGTAACGCTCATTTGGGGACTGACTTTTCCGCTCATTGAAAATGCCGTCGTTGCAGTTGATCCTTCTGTTTTCGTCGTAGTGCGTTTTTTATTGGGAGGTATATCATTACTGCCTTTTTTGTTAAAAAACATCCTCCAATCCAATAAAGCAGTGATTAAAGGCGCTGTTATTCTCAGTTTATTTAATGCAGCCGGTTATTTATTCCAAACTATCGGCATGCAAACAGAAACCGCTGCCCGAGGTGCGTTTATTACCGGTATCAGCGTCATCATTATTCCTTTTGTTGCCCCTCTATTTCATCTCGGCCGGATTAAAGGCTATGATATTCTCTGCGCCTTCATTGCCTTTACAGGACTTTATATTCTCTGTGAGCCTTCTCTCAACAATGTCCATATCGGCGATATCTGGATACTGCTCTGTGCGATTACCACCGCTTTCGCCGTGAGCTATTTACAAAAGATCACACTGCACCTAAAAAACCTGAATGCACTGGCTTTTTTCCAAATTACTTTTACAGGGTTGGCAGCTATGCCATTTACCATTAGACAGAATGTCTGGAGCTTCCAGACCCTACTTCAAAAAGATGTGTTAATCGGCATCCTTTTCTGTACTTTTTTCGCTACAAGCCTGGCACTTTTATTGCAAACGCGATTTCAACGTTACATTACCGCTTCACGCGCCGCGCTGATCTTTACTCTTGAACCACTTTTCGGAGCTTTATTTGGTTACCTTATCAATAACGAAACGCTATCATGGAACGCTGCTATTGGAGGCAGTATTATTTTAGCCGGTATGCTTCTTTCAGAATTGCCTCACTTATACAAACAACAACGATGATATTGAAAAATATGACAAAATCTCGTAAAATTAAATATATACTTACTTAATTTAATTAAATACTATGTCAGCACCAATACAGCAAGATAACGTTATCCAACAGAATGGAGAAATGCCTTCTCTTATTTTTACCGAAAGTGCAGCTGATAAAGTTGCTGAACTGATTCAGGAAGAAGAAAACCCCAACCTGAAACTTCGTGTATTTATTTCAGGGGGCGGATGCTCCGGTTTCCAATATGGTTTCACTTTTGATGAACTCATCAATGACGATGATATGATCATTGAAAAAAAAGGAGTCAAACTGCTGATTGATGCCATGAGCTTTCAATATCTTTCCGGTGCAGAAATTGACTACAAAGAAGACTTGGACGGTGCGCGCTTTGTTATTCGGAACCCGAACGCAAAAACAACCTGCGGCTGCGGATCTTCTTTCTCAATTGCCGAAGAAGAAGAAAAATAAGCCTCCCTGATTTTTATATTCTTCGTCTGTGCAGCTTTGGTTCCTCTGTTAGTCATTCACAAAATCAGATTCCTCAATATAATCCAACGCTGATTTAAGACGATCAAGCGTCCGCTGTTTTCCTAAAAGCTCGAGGGTAACATCAATTGACGGAGAGGTCGTTGTCCCTGTTAAAGCTAATCGCAGCGTGGGCCCTACCTTGCCTAAAGAGAGTTCCAATTTTTCTAGCGTTTCCTTAATGACAGTATGTATTGAAGACGCTTCCCAAGCAGAAAGTTCAAACAATCCTCTGCGAATTTCGCTTAAAGGCCGAACCAGGTCAGCTTTAAAGAGTTTTTTCCTGGCAGCCTCATCAATTCTCTCATATTCCAGCGTTTCCTTATAAAAATACTCACTTTTTTCAACTATTTCTGACAGCGTTTTACAACGTTCTGCCTGAACAACCACTAACTTTTCCAATACAGGACCATCCTTAGGCTCCAGGTGCAGCCGCTGAAACTGATACAATAGATCAGGCAGAAAATCGCTGACTGGTGTTGTTTTAAGATAATGTTGATTCAACCAGCAAAGTTTATCATGGTTAAATCCAGCTGAAGAACGATTAACTGCCGGCAAGTCAAAATCACGAATCATCTCATTCCGGCTGAAAATTTCCTGATCACCGTGAGACCATCCCAATCGCACCAGATAATTCAGTAAAGCCTGCGGCAAAATACCCTGTTCTCTGAATTCCAGAACGCTGACAGCACCATGACGCTTGGACAAACGCTTACCATCTTCACCAAGAATCATGGGCAAATGGGCGTAAACTGGAACATCTGCCCCCAATGCCTTCAAAATATTAATCTGTTTGGGTGTGTTATTCACATGATCTTCCCCGCGGATCACGTGAGTTATTCCCATAGCCAAATCATCTGCCACAACACAAAGGTTATAAGTCGGCGTACCGTCAGTCCTGGCAATAATCAAATCATCAAGTTCACTGTTTTGGACAGTGATATCACCATAAACCTGGTCAACGAAATGTACTGCGCCGCTGTCAGGATTACGAAAACGTATCACATGCGGCTCATTGGTTTCAGGCAAATTTTTATCGCGGCAATGACCATCGTAACGGGGTTTTTCTTTTGCTGCCATCTGCCCGGCACGTACTTCTTCCAAACGTTGTTTGGAACAATAACAGCGATAGGCCTGACCTGAAGTTAAAAGCTTTTCAATAATTTCCTTATAGTAATCAAAACGCTGTGATTGATAACAGATAGGCTCATCAGACTGAATATTCAACCACGCCAACCCATCCAGAATGACTTGGGTCGAACATTCTGTCGATCGCTCCACGTCCGTATCTTCTATACGCAGCAGAAAATCACCGCCATGATGCTTCGCATAAAGCCATGAAAACAGTGCAGTACGAACACCGCCAACATGTAAATCTCCTGTAGGGCTTGGAGCAAATCGCGTACGAACTTTCATATTACCTCATTAAGATCTTGCTTAAAGACAAGGATGAAAAACTCATTCTACCACAACCGGATACAAATGCAGTTTCTTCCAACGCTCTGATCGGGTGGTTTTGTCCTGGAAATTACCTGTCAATTGACCACAGGCTGCATCAATATCATCGCCTCGGGTTTTACGAACGATTGTATTGATCCCTCGGTTTAATAAGAATTGCCGGAAAGCTTCAATCCGCTCCGGCGAAGAGCGGCGGTATGATGTACCATCAAAAGGATTAAACGGAATTAAATTGACTTTACAAGGTACTTTTTCGCACTCAATCAGCTCAGCGAGTTCTTTAGCTTGCTCGGGGTGATCGTTAACATGATCCAACATCACGTATTCGAATGTTACCCGCCGCCTTGGTGAATTTTTAAAGTAATCACGGCAAACTTCCATTAACTGTTTCAAAGGATATTTTTTATTAACCGGCACCAATTCATTACGCAGTTTATCATTTGGCGCATGAAGTGAAATCGCCAAAGCAACATCGCTTGTTTCGGCAAGGCGCCTTAACTCCGGCACTAATCCGGATGAACTGAGCGTTACCCGTCGTTTGGATAAACCATAACCAAAATCATCCATCATAATATCCATGGCTTTGACCACGTTATCAAAATTCAGCAACGGCTCACCCATTCCCATCATGACAACGTTTGTTACCTGCATGTCATGAACACCGTTGTTTTTGGATAAAGTACGGACCGCGCGCCAAACCTGACCGATAATCTCGGCTGTAGATAAATTACGGTTAAACCCTTGTGTTGCTGTGGAACAGAAAGAACAGTTCAACCCGCATCCTACCTGAGATGAAATACACAAAGTCCCGCGATCGTCTTCAGGAATAAACACCGTTTCAATGGAATTGCCGCAATGCAATTTCATCAGCCACTTTTGCGTGCCGTCAGCAGAAGACTGCGTGTACGCAATTTCAGGCACTTCGATGACAGCTGCTTCAGTCAATTTAGCCCGCAGCTTTTGACTAAAATTCGTCATCAGGGAAAAATCGGTTATCCCTTGCTGGTGAATCCACTTCATTAGCTGTGAAGCACGATAGACAGGTTCTCCCAGCTTCTCGAAAAAATCCTTCAGGTCTTTCTGGTTATAATCCAGCAAATTCACCATATACCTTTCACACCCTTCGCCTTTTAAAATAGCAGTTTGTTGCGGCTTGAAGTCAATTGCACATACCTTACGGCAAAATGTTGGAAGGCTCAAAGAAAAAGGCAATTTCCTGCTTTGCAGTTTCTAGTCCATCTGAACCATGAACAGCATTCGCATCAATACTTTCTGCAAAATCCGCACGAATTGTGCCGGGCAAAGCCTGCTTGGGATCCGTAGCACCCATGATATCGCGGTGTTTTAAAATGGCATTCTCGCCTTCAAGTACCTGTATCATCACAGGGCCTGAAGTAATAAAGCTCACCAAGTCTTTAAAGAATGGACGTTCTCTATGAACAGCATAAAAATCCTCAGCCTGTTTCTGGGTCAAATGTGCTCTCTTGGCAGCAACAATGCGAAGCCCTGCTTTCTCAAAACGCGTATAAATTTCGCCAATAACATTTTTGGCAACGGCATCAGGCTTAATAATAGATAATGTTCTTTCAATGGACATGGTTTAGCTCCGTATGAATTATAAGGTTAAATAGATTTAAAATTTGTGCAACCTTACAGAAAAAAGCAATAAAAGTCAAGGTTTTTGCGCGCGTTAACACAACTCACTTAGGCTTGCGTTCAACTTCCGTGATACTTAACTGTTGAATGACAGGATTGGCCCACGGGCCTGTTACTTTATAGGTATAAGCAGAAACAAACTTCATTCCCTGGTTAACGATCTTGTTGGCAACCCAAGTAGCAATACCAACAATAGGTCCTCCTGCAATGGTTGCAACAACAGGCAAACTGGCAGTCACATGAGGCGCAACTTTGAGTATCAAATCATATTCTTTTCTGGCAAGATCCAGGCTACCCTTCATACTCACATATGCAACAGGACCATCCAGATAACTGTTTTGGCTACTCATCTCGCCGTTTCTTAGAACAAAATCGCCCTGAAAAGTATCAAAACTCAGGCCGTCAGAAGATAAATCACTAAAATCCAACGTCAACCGTCTTGGGAGCGTCTGCAGACTGAGAATACTCAACAGTTTACCCAGCCCTACTTTTTCCTGGGTTTCTTTATCCAAATGTGTAATTACCCCTTGATTCAATAGCATCTTGCCGCTGCCGTTTAAAGAGGCCAATTTAAAATTGTCAGGTGAATCAGGCCAGTTCAAATGAAAATTTACCTGCGCTTTTTTCCCTTTAATGGCAGGATGCAGCTTCCACGACGTCAATGTCTTCTCAATATCCGTTGAAATAAAATAACCTTGAATCTCTGTAGAAGACTTCCCATTTTTACTTATCCACTCGCCATTCAGCTTACACTCGCTTACAGGCGACTTAAGAGCTGCTTGTTTAATTGTTAAAGTATTATTGGTAGTTTGCGTTGATAAATCCAGCTCGCCCAAATCCAGATCATGGTAGCGAAACTGTTTGATATGAATGTTTAAAGGCGGTATTTGTTTTGGCTCAAAAGAAGATTTCACTGCTCGGCCTTTATCGGAAAAATTAAGATAAAGGTAATCCAGATTGGCTAAAATCCCTTGTTTGAGATCATTCGGAATGGTAATTTCGCCGCTAATTTCATTACTTTTAATTTTCAGCGCCCAGCTGCCTGCATTACGAACCACTCTTACATAGGCTTGACTCAACCATTGGCCAAGCCACTGTGTCTTACCAATGTTAACGTCCACATCATTTAATATTTTAAGAAATCCAGCTTCTTTGGGATTGTTCTTATCTTGTTGAATGAGCTGCTTCAGCGTCGGCTGCCATGCCGCCCATGAAAATTCCGGCAGTGAACCTGACAGTTTAAATCCTTTTTTCTGATAGGGTGAATGAATCTTCTGGCTACCAAAATGAATCTCGCCGTTCTTAAAATGATAAAGATTATTCTCTTTATTAAAGCCAAGCTTAACGCTTAATAAATTGGCATACTCAAAAGAAAATTCTGTATCCAGCACCTCAGAAAACTTGACCTTCAAATCCAGCGGCTTCGCCTGGTCAGAAGTTTTTCCATAAGGAGAAGGCAAATCAATCGCAATACCTTTTAAATCAGTCTTCAAACTTAATGTATCCGCGTCTTTTTCGGAAGCCGTGAGCAACAATTTTGCCTGATATGCTGTCACGCCTTGCATGAGCTTAAGCACGGATGAATCAAAAATATTGCGGATCGCATCCATCCCTAAATCTCCCTCGATATCCACCTGTGTTGTCTGACTTTTATCAGAACGCATACTTAAACGCATCGGATATCCAAACAAATCCGCTGTCATTTTACTTTGCAAAATACCGCCCTGGTTAAATGAAAGAGGACCTTTCAGGTGCTTTAAATGCAGCTTCCACCACTTAGGCAGAATCAAATCATTACCTTTAAACTCTGCCTCTCCTTTAACAAGATTGGTGTTATTACCGCTGTATAAAGGAATCTGGATATCAATAGCCAAATTCACAGGGCCTTTAATGTCGAGATTCTGGAAAGAAGTCAAACGATCTTTCAAAGGGCTGTTTAAAATAAAATGCCTGGCATTGGCTGCGTCTGTCTCGATATTGCCGTTAATATCCAACGTTTCTTTATCGTGTCCCAAATCCAGAATAGACACTTTCAAATTCTGTAAAGCAATGTCATCTATCATCACTGAATGAACATCCGCCAGCATATCACGATTTTTAAAAACAAGATGTGCGTCCATATTCTTGGCTAACGGCCAGCCTTTATAATAATCCAGATTAAAACCGCTCCAGGTACTATCCACAAGAAACAAACCTTCATTGGGATTCTTATCAAAAGGAAAATCTTTAAGGTTACCTTTAAGTACTAATTTACCTGTTGCCCGTTTTGCTGATAAAATACTTTGATTCAGCCAATTTCGCAATTTTGTTTTAAAAAGCTTATTGGGCAAAAATGCCTTCACCGCCTTGACATCGTTAATTGAAAATTGTGAATTCAGTTGTATAAAGGATCCTGTAGACTGCCAGTTAAATTGAGTATCTGCCGAGAAAAAGGCATTTTCTGCCATCAGCTGTTCACAAACTACCTGCCAAATATCATCGGTTTTTTTCCAGCTGATATTAGCGTGTACAGCAGAAAAAGGCACATCGCGATCAAACCACCGAGGATAATCTAAAGCCAAATTTTTCGAATTCACCTCTAATTGTCCTTCGTCCGGCTGAAGCTCTATCTTAAAAGAAAATCCTTTAATTCCAGGTATTTTTTCATCTGACTTCCAGGATAAATTTTGAATATCCGCCGATAACAAACTCCATCCTTCTTTCGAAAATTCAGCATGCAAGGTATTCACACCGCCTGAAAAAGCATAACGTCTGAACAGTTTAATCTGAGGAATATCCAGATCCAGGAAATCTGCCCAACGGTTTATTGTTTCCAGATCAAAATGTTTCAATGACAATGCGTATAGTTGTTTTCGGCTGTTGTATTGCAACATAACACTTCTATCTCTTTCATCCTTACCTTCAAAAACCCATAATCCCGGTTTATTCTCCCAGAGCAGATCAGCTGCTATTTCAGAAAAAATGCGATGTTTTCGTGTTTTAATATTGATTACATCAAGATGATTCAATGTAAGATGAGTCTTCAATCGGTTTATTCTGTTATGAGAAAAATTACCTGTTAATTTAACATTGCCTGTTCCTTTTATTGGATGAACAGGAGGCAATCTTTCAGCAAATATTTTTGGCGCCAACGCACGAAAACGATGAAACCATTCTGGAAGCTCTACAGCATCTACGGATATAAAAAAATGCCCTTCACAATTTTCAATTTTTTGCGGATTACCTTCAAGAACTGCATTGCCATAAAAATGTGCTGACGTTTTTTCGGTTTTCTCTTTCCAATTAAACTGTGCTTCTATACGATGCGTTTCGCCTAAATTAACTAACCGAAAATATCCTTGTGAGAGGACAAGAGAAACATCTCTTTCAGAAGGAAACTGAATCTCAACATTCTGCACAACAATTTTATGACGATCCAGAATCCATTCCATCCAATAGTGTAAAGGTTTTTCAACAGCATTGGTCTGACTATTTTCAATTTCCTGAAGATGCTGAATGTTAATTTTAGCGTTTGAGACCATTACAATGCCAGGCTGCAAACTCCAATGCCACAAACTGGATAACAGATTAATACCTATAGCTGCTTTTTTAATCTGAACAGCAGGTACATGATCTTCGTTCAAAACCGTAAGACCGGACAATCGAACAATCGGTTCGAAATAATACCAGCCCACTGCAATCTGATGAATCTCCACCGGCACCGCCAATTTTTTTGAGGCATAAATCTCAATTTCGGCACGGTAACCGCTTACCCATGGACTGACAATACGGGCAACTCCAGATAACGCCGCAGCTAATACAACCAAGACAACAAAAACACTCCAGATTTTTTTGAATATTTGCTTAGCCGTGAACAATATCCACCCCCTGAGGCGGAACAAAGACAAAGCGAGAATCCGGAATAGGCTGATTCATTTTTATATTGGAAAAACGAAAATCGGTCGTTTGTCCCAAGTTATCCTCAAAACGCATCCCTGTTAACCTGCCTTGATCAAAACGCATCTGAAGGTAACGGTAAGCTGCTCTTTTAAGCGGCATCAATGTGTAAACTTCTCCTTTTCCAACCACCATTTTTGTTACACGATAATCCCTTGAAATAGAAACACCATAACCATTTAATAGCAATGCCGGCGTGCTGCCTGCACCCTTTACCAATTTTTTTACTGTAATTTGTTCGAGATCCTTATCGTAAAACCATAAGTTTACACCATCAGCAATAATATCCTGATGAACCGGTTTTTGAGTTGTCCAGAAAAATTTACCAGGTTTCTTTAGCCAAAACATACCAGATGTCTGCTGCGTAATCCGCTGTCCGTTTCTCACCGTTTCCGTAAAATTTGCCTGCATGGTTTGAAGCTGCTGCATGCGTTTTTCCAAGGATTCCGCCTGCGTTGCTGCAAGAGCGGCGGATACATATCCAATACTTACACATACCCATAGTACACGCCTAAACATCCTACTAATCCTCCGGCGGTGCAGGAGCAATCACATCACGGGAACCATTGCCTTCCATAGGGCCAACAACTCCAGTCCGCTCCATTTCTTCTATCAATCTGGCAGCTCGATTATAACCCACTTTCAAGCGGCGCTGCACGGCTGAAATGCTGGCTTTTCTGGTTTCTGTCACAAAACGCACTGCCTCATCATACAAAGGATCTGTATCTTCTTCATCTCCCATGTATCCGCTCTCTGATTCTCCACCTTCAGCAGCACTTTGAAGAATGATATCCACATACTGAGGATCACCTCGTTCACGCCAGGCATCTGCAACACGATGCACTTCCCGATCGTCTACAAAAGCACCATGCACCCGGGTTGGCACACCTGCACCCGGTGCTAAATATAACATATCACCATGCCCTAAAAGCTGCTCCGCTCCCTGCTGATCCAAAATCGTTCGAGAATCGATTTTAGAAGAAACCTGAAAAGAAATACGCGTAGGAATATTGGATTTAATCAAACCTGTCAGCACATCTACTGAAGGCCGTTGCGTCGCCAGAATAAGGTGAATACCAGCCGCACGCGCCTTCTGTGCAATACGCGCAATAAGCTGCTCAACCTTCTTGCCGACTACCATCATCATATCCGCCAGTTCATCAATAACAACAACAATATAAGGCAAGGAAGACAGAGCCGGTGCTGTTTCACCTAAACCCGACGAAGGTTTCCATAAAGGATCCTGTATTGTTTCTCCTTTCATCTCTGCTTCTTTAATCCGGTTATTATAAGCGGCCAAATTACGCACACCCAGTGCCGACATCAAACGATAACGCCGCTCCATTTCAGCGACACACCAACGCAAAGCATTGGCCGCTTCTTTCATGTCGGTTACCACCGGTGTTAAAAGATGCGGGATACGATCATAGACAGAAAACTCCAGCATCTTCGGATCCACCAGAATTAACCTGACCTGTTCTGGTGTTGACTTGAACAAAATACTCAATAGCATGGAATTCAACCCTACCGACTTACCCGATCCTGTCGTCCCTGCAACCAAAAGATGAGGCATTTTAGCCAGATCAACGACTACTGGATAGCCGGAAATATCCACCCCTAATGCCAGACTGATGGGAGAACGTGCTTGCTGGTATTGTTCTGAACCAAAAATCTCCCTGGCACAGACACCCTCACGATATTGATTAGGCAGTTCAAGACCAATTAGAGGTTTACCTGGTATAACTTCCACCACTCTAACGCTTAACACGGACAACGATCGCGCCAGATCTTTGGCCAGACCACTGATCTTGACGACCTTAAGCCCAGCAGCCAGCTGCAGTTCAAAACGGGTAATAACAGGACCAGGATGCACAGCAACAACCTGAACTTCAATCCCAAAATCCAATAAACGCTGCTCCACCTCCCGCGCCATTGTCTCAAGCTGAATGGCTGTATAACCCTTACCAGATGATTTTTCGGGACGATCAAGCAAATTCAATGAAGGCAGCGTTTCAAAATGGTTTTCTCTATTGATCTCGGCATTCGTCTCTTTAGGAATGTTTCTCACTCTTTTTACCAACTCGCTGACATTTGCCGACGGCCTGGATCTCTCAGGCACTGTACTCACATTCGGCGGCATTACCTCTACAATGCCGACCCGAGGCTCGCGATCTTTACGAACAGGAATATTCTTTTTGGTTGGAGAATACAGCTTTTGATCAATTTTCACCTCCTCCACTACAGAAGCAAACCCTTCTAATGGAGAGTCTTTGCGTTTTTCCAGCATTGCCTTAAAGGTACGGGCCCCCGAAGAAAATACACGCAAAACTTTTGTAAAGAAAGCCAGCGTCAAATAGCCGGTTCTTTCGCTCACAGAAATCCATGACAACCCTGTCAGTAAAGTTAAACCCACAAAACATAATGCCAATAGCAGCAGTACGGTACCGGTCGGATTGAAAGCAATATCCAGTCCTTCTGAAAATAGCTTTCCTACTACTCCTCCAGCCGTATAAGGCAATACCTGCGAAGATCCCGAAAACTCAAAACTCGCAAGCCCGCATGCTCCCAGCATTAATAGTATCAAGCCGACAATCTGAATGGTTCCGTCTGATGCAAGTTCTGTTTCCTGTTCTTCTCTATGGCGCTGATAAACCTTCTGCCATGTGATATACGTCAACACAAAAGGCAATATATAAGCAACATAGCCCAGCAAGAGCAGCAAAAGATCAGCCGCATAAGCACCTACCCAACCGCCGGCATTCATGATGATGGCTTTTTGTACAGATGCACTGCTGCCAAGCCATCCTGGATCCGCATGATGATAAGTAAATAAAGCTAATAAGACAAATAACGACAAAGACAAAACAAGTATGAAAACTCCTTCGCTAAGCCGTTTACTTATTATCTTTGCTGTTTCAGTCTTTTCTCTTACAACTAATTGTCTGGACATAAAAATCATAGATCTCACTTTGCTAATCTGATATTATCAGCGTATTTTGATAACAGATCAATCATTCAGGCTCAAATTATATGTCTTCACCAGAACATCATCGCTTAATTATCCTTGGTTCAGGTCCAGCAGGCTATACAGCCGCCATTTACGCCGCCAGAGCCAATCTTCATCCTGTTCTGATTACCGGCATGCAGCCAGGCGGCCAATTGACGACCACCACTGATGTAGATAACTGGCCGGGAAGTTTTAACCATCTTCAGGGACCTGATTTAGTTGAAAACATGCGCCAGCATGCAGAACAATTACATACCCGTATTATTTTTGACCATATTCTGCGAGCCGATCTCCAAAAACAACCTTTTGTACTTTGCGGCGATGAATCTGAATACCATTGTGATGCCTTAATTATTGCAACAGGCGCTTCAGCCCGCTATCTGGAAATTCCTTCCGAGGAACGCTATAAAGGCAAAGGTGTTTCAGCCTGTGCCACTTGCGACGGTTTCTTTTACCGCAACAAACGCGTTGCAGTTATTGGCGGAGGTAATACCGCCGTTGAAGAAGCGCTTTACTTATCTAACCTTGCTTCACATGTCACACTGATTCACCGACGCGATACCCTGCGTGCAGAAAAAATGCTTCAATCAAGACTCATGGAAAAAGTCAAAGAAGGAAAAATTCATATTGAATGGAATCAAGTTGTCCAGGAAATCCTTGGCGACAATAACAAAGTAACAGGCATTGCCCTGCAAAACACACAAAATAATACCCAGCAAACCATTGACCTTGACGGAGTATTTATCGCTATCGGACATACCCCAAACACCCAGATTTTTGAAAATCAGCTCGAAATGAAAAACGGCTATATCCTGATTAAAAGCGGCACTAACGGACAAGCGACAGCCACCCATATTCCTGGAGTCTTTGCTGCGGGCGACGTAACCGATCCGATTTACCGTCAAGCCATTACCTCAGCAGGCTTTGGCTGCATGGCCGCCCTGGATGCTGAAAAGTATCTCGACGGCCTGAGATAATATCTGGCAGGTAAACTTAATTCAGGCGCCTCTCAGCTTTATCTTGTTTGTCTGAAGTAACCGAATTAAATTTCAGAATTTTTATTGAAACAACTGTTCATCGCATTGAAAAACATCGGTAACAGCTTGAGTAAGCGCCACTACTAACTTTGATTTAGCCTCTTCAGTAAGCAGCGAAAAATATTTAACGTTAATATGCGGCATACGTTACCCCTTGAATTCATGTTGATGAGGTGTTTCAGTAGAAGGAGTCATCTGAGATAATTGCTCATCCGCCTCATTTGACACAGCCTTTGTCCAGAAAGGAAAAACATCTTGACTTTCGCCATTTCTCACTACTGGTTTCTGTTCTTCTCCGTTATTAAGAAAAACTTCTTGCTCCTCTCTGAATAAAATGCCTCAATTGGGAAAGAGCTGTAATTTGATAATTGGGGGTAATGTGTTGTATGCCTGCTTTTTGATGCTCATTGAACCAACAAGTGTGAAAACCAGCAGAAATCCCGCCTTGAATATCTGAGAGCAAATTATCACCCACCATTAACACCTGTTCAGGAGATACTGCCCCCATTCTGGAAAAAGCATAATCAAAAATAACCCTATTAGGCTTCGCAACACCAGCTTCCTCAGAGGTAACTAATAAATCAAAATGGCCAGAAAGGCAAAGGCGTTCGAGACGCATTTGCTGCCATTCCGTAAATCCATTGGTAATAATCCCCAGTTTAACCTGACCTCTTAAATGGTTCAACAAATCAATTGCACCATCTAAAGGCTCACAAATTTCTGACATTGCCCTCAAAAAGGCAGAATTTAAGTCATCTGCTGAGCAATTCAGCCGCTCAGACCATGAATGAAAACGCTCTTGCTTCAATTGCTGGATGGTAATCTTTTGATTTTGATAGTCTACCCAAAGCTGATGGTTAAGCGTTTTATAGTCTTTATAATGAGCTTCATTAAATTCTACTCCAAAAGCGCTAAACATTCGTTTTAGACCGCGAAAATCATCGAAACGAAACAATGTTTCATCTGCATCAAACAAAACCCATTGATATGAAGCTGTCTCTCTTGGCAAAACAGATATCTGAAGCTGCTCTGCATCTGCAGTAACCTCTAAACTTTTTGGCGCGGTAGGAGTCGAACAAAGCAAATCCTGAGTTTTTAGCCAATCTATGATAATCTGAGTTACAGCTGAGCACTTCATGCCTTCTTCATACCAACTCACTTCTTCAATTTCAGAATTCGATTGGATTATCCCTGTAAAGTCAGCACGATAACATGTCATCTGCACCAGCGTTCCTTCAGGCTTTCCATGTGCCTGTGCAGGAATGTTTCAACATATTGGATCGTATCAGGCTGCAAATCTACTGATAATTCTTCTTTAACTTCCCGAATCAAAGCTGCTTGATCAGTTTCTCCATCTTCTCTTTTTCCGCCAGGAATATAATAAGTATCTTTACCTTGTGATCGCGCAAGAAGAAGACGCCCGTTTTTTATATGCAAAAAAGCTAATTTATCTATTGTCACTGTCGCAATGCTCCTAACCCTTTTGAAAGCTATTTTCTTTGAGCTTCTAAAAAATAATCCCAATAATCCCAACATATTACTATTGTACAGTGACCACGTTTAAATTGCAGTATAACACAAAACCTTCTGCCGTCAATTCTGTTGCCATTAAAATAAATCAGGAATATAATACGCTTCAAATCGTGCTACAATAAGTTCAACACAACAGGAAAAAGAATGTTACAAATGATATATTTTGATACTTTAAAATACGCAGAGAAGCTAAAAACTGCCGGAATTCCGGAAGCGCAGGCGAAAATTTTCACCGAAGTTCAGCAAGAAGCTTTATCTGAATGTCTTGACTCTACCTTAGCGACTGAAACAGAACTCTCAGCAGTAAAAGCAGAACTCAAAGCAGATATTGCAGAGGTTAAAACAGAACTTACGGAAGTTAAAGTAGAGGTAAAACTGCTGAAATGGATGATAGGATTTGTTTTAACCGGCGTCAGCGCGTTAATTTTGAAAGCATTTTTTTAAACTTGCTTCTCAATTTTGCTGCCGGCGGATCTCAAAAAGACAGATCCCCGTTGCAACCGACACATTAAGGCTTTCAACAGAACCATACATAGGGATTTTTATTAACTCGTCACAATGTTCCGCTGTAAGGCGTCTCAATCCTTTTTCTTCAGCGCCCATAACTAATGCCGTTTTTTTAGGAAATTTTGCAGCATAAAGGGTCTGTTCTGCTTCATGGCTCGCACCGTAAATCCAAACGCCGTAAGACTGCAATTCGCGCAAACAACGCGCAAGGTTGGTAACAGCGATAAAAGGAACCGTTTCTGCCGCCCCGCAAGCGACTTTTTTGACTGCTGGCGTCAAGCCGGCACTTTTATCTTTTGGAGCAATGACGCAGCATACACCGGCAGCATCAGCGCTGCGCAGGCAGGCACCCAAATTATGCGGATCCTGGATACCGTCAAGAATTAAAATAAGACATGGGCCGGCCTGTTGTTCAATTAAATTTTGCAGATCGTTTTCGGTATACAGATGTTCAACGGCATCTTGTTCCAGAACGCCTGCCACACCTTGATGATGAGCGCCCCATTCTTGATCCATTTCATCTTTTGAAACCATTTGCATGAAAATATGCCGATCCTGAACTAATTGCTGAAGCCTTTTTTTCCTTGAATCCTCTTTACGTCCTTTTGCCAAAATAACTTTTTTAAAAAGGTTGTTTTCATTTTCCAATGCTGCCAGAACAGCGTGCCAGCCAAAAATTTTTTTCATTCTTCTTTACCATCTACTAAATCAAAATCAATCTTGCGCGCATCTAAATCCACTCGCACAACACGTACATTCACTTTATCACCGAGCCGGTACATTGTACGGGTTCGTTCTCCCACTAAACGGTGTTTTGCAGCTTCATAACGATAATAATCATTTTTTAATCCAGTTACATGTACCAGACCTTCCACATAGATATTATCCAGCTCAACAAAAATGCCAAAACCAGTTACTGAAGTAATACGTCCTGAATAAGACTGGCCAAGTTTATCCCGCAAATATTCGCATTTGAGCCAGGCAACCACTTCGCGTGTTGCCTCATCTGCTCTACGTTCAGTCATCGAGCAATGCTGACCAAGCTGCTTAATCATTTTCTCATGATATGGAAAATCAGAGAGTTCATGATGATCCAAAATCCAGCCAATTGCCCGATGCACCAACAGATCAGGATAACGCCGGATAGGAGAAGTAAAGTGTGTATAAGCGGGATATCCCAAACCAAAATGACCAATATTATTGTCGGTATATTCTGCCTGATTCATGGATCGAAGGATAACCGTATGAATCAAATGCTTATCCGGCCGATCCTCAACTGCCTGCAATACTTGGTGAAAATGCTGCAATTTAGGTTTTTTAACACTGGTAAAGGGCACTCCAAGCTCTGCCAAAAATTCCCGAAGGTTTTTAATTTTTTCTTCTGCGGGTTCTCCATGTACGCGGAAAAGAGCAGGTATCTTGTGTTTCTGGACAAACCTGGCAGTCGCCACATTAGCCATTAACATGGCTTCTTCAATAATACGATGCGCTTCATTGCGGGAAACCGGTATAATATTTTTAATCTTTCTGTTTTCATCAAAAATAATACGTGTCTCCAGCGTATCAAAATCTAATGCGCCTCTTTTTTGTCTCGCCTCGGCAAGCACTTGATACAATCCCGCAAGATTGTCTAATTCTTTTTGGAAAGTATGTTGTTTATTTTTTAATGCTTCTGCTACTTCAGTATACGTTAAACGAGCTTTAGAATGAATCACCGCTCGATAAAAACGGTACACACCGAGATTGCCCTGTGCAGAAATATTCATTTCACATACCATGCAAAGACGATCCACTTTGGGTTTTAAAGAACACAAATCATCCGATAAAATTTCAGGCAGCATTGGCAGAACACGCCCAGGGAAATAAACGGAATTACCTCGGCTTTCCGCTTCTTCGTCTAAGGCAGTTTCTGGTTTCACATAGTGGCTGACATCTGCAATTGCCACCCACAAACGCCAGCCGTTTTTCGCTTTAGGCTCAGCATAAACAGCATCATCAAAATCTTTGGCATCCTCACCATCAATCGTTACAAAAGGCAATGCTCTCAGATCGGTTCTTCCTTTCAAAAGTTTATCCCATTGAGGCCCATGCTCAAAAGAACCCAATTCAGCCAAAACAGCTTCAGGCCAGGATACAGGAAGATTATGCGCGTGTATCGCCACATCAATTTCCATTCCAGGAGCCATAGGGTCGCCTAAAATAGAGGCCACTTTCCCAATGGCTTGCAGCCGTTTAGTCGGAAATTCCACAATTTCTGCAATGACTATCTGTCCTACTTGGGCTTCTCCCAAAGACTCTTTAGGAATGTAAACCGCATTAGGCAGCCGCTTATTATCCGGCTCAACGAAATAAAGGTCATGCTCCGAAGCCAACCTGCCAACAACCGTTTTATTACGCCTTTCCACGACTTCGTGAATAGCTACCGATTCTCGGCCGCGAGCGTCTTTTCCTATTTTTCGTGCCAGCACTCTATCACCATCCATGGCTTCCCGCATTTCCTTGGGAGAAATATACCAATCCTCGTCACCCTCATCTGGTCTGAAGAAACCGAAACCATCGGGATGACCTATCACTTTGCCTGGAATAAGCGTTAAACGATCAAGAAGACAGTAACGCCCCCGTCTATCCTGCATAATTTGCGAATCCCGCATCATGGCTCTGAGTCTGTATGCAAGCGCAAGCGCTTGCTCTTCGACTTCAATATCGAAGATTTTTTCCAAATGACGTTTGGTCGCAGGACAGCCTAAACTTTGCAGTGCTTCGAGGATATATTCCCTGCTGGGAACAGGATGCGTGTATTTTTCCTTTTCTCTTTTGGCGAAAGGATCTTTCTTTAAAGGAAACTTTAATTCATGCTTAGTCATAATTTTCATTATCCAAGCAAAACCTATAGCCGTCAATATAAAACTATATTATGATTGTATTCAATCAACTTTAGTGGAAATCCATTATGCTTATTAACAACATTCTGCAAGCCATCGGTAAAACACCCATTGTACGTTTTAACCGTATTGGCAAAGAACTCCCCTGTGAAATCTATGGAAAATGCGAATTTCTCAATCCAGGCGGTTCTGTAAAAGACCGTATCGGTTACCAAATGGTCAAAAAAGCTCAGAAAGACGGCATAATCCACCCAGGCGACACACTCATTGAACCCACCTCTGGCAACACAGGGATTGGAATCGCTCTGGCTGGTGCAGTACTCGGCTATAATGTCATTATTACCATGCCAGAAAAAATGAGCCGGGAGAAACAGGTTGTTCTTGAAAGCCTTGGAGCAACCATTTACCGTACGCCGACAGAAGCGGCGTGGGATTCGCCAGAAAGCCATATCTCACTGGCAAAAAGGCTTCAAAAAGAAATTCCCCGTTCTCATATTCTCGATCAATACAGTAATCCTGAAAATCCTCACATTCACTACGAAACAACAGCCCAGGAAATTATTGACGATATGGGCAGCGATTTGGCAATGGTAGTCATTAGTGCCGGTACTGGCGGAACGATTACCGGCGTTGCAAAACGTTTAAAAGAATACAACCCTGCCATTCAGGTCATTGGCGTTGACCCTTACGGCTCCATTCTTGGCGGCGGTACAGAAGTCCATTCTTATCTGGTTGAAGGGATCGGTTATGATTTTATCCCTGATGTGCTGGACAACAGCCTAGTTGATCGCTATATCAAAATCAATGACAAAGATTCTTTTTTAACGGCAAGAAGGCTTATTCGAGAAGAAGGACTTCTGATTGGCGGTTCAAGCGGCGGCGCGGTCTGGGCAGCACTTGAAGCAGCCAAATCACTTCAAGCCGAACAAAAATGTCTTGTTATTCTTCCAGACTCTATCCGAAATTATTTAAGCAAATTCCCTGATAATCAGTGGATGCGTGAACATGGTTTTTTATAGGAGAACAGTATGCTAAAAATACTCTGCATTATCCCTGCTCGAATCGGCTCCACGCGCTTGCCGCGCAAAATGCTCGCTAAAATTGGCGGACAGCCCATTATTCAAAAAACCTATCTTCAAGCCATTCAATGCCCCGTATTAACGGATGTGATTGTTGCAACTGACAGCGAAGAAATTGCGGATGTTGTTAAAGCCGTTGAAGGAAAAGTGGTTATTACACCTTCCGATCTTAACACAGGCTCTGATCGGGTGGCTTATGTTGCCAAAGATTATCCGGATATGGATATTATCGTCAACTTACAAGGCGATGAACCTTTTATCCATCCCGAAACATTAACCGAATTAGTAACACCCTATCTCAATGGAGAAACGCCTGTTATGGCTACAGTAGGCAATGCGCTTAACTTCGAAACAGAATACCATACGCCCGATATGGTCAAAGTCATTGTGGATAAACAAAGCTATGCCATTTATTTTTCACGTTCTCCTATTCCTTATATCCGGGAAAAAGGGCAAACAATTCCCGTCCTCCACCACATTGGACTTTATGCTTACCAACGTGATTTTCTCCTCCAATACACGAACATGCCGCAAACACCGCTGGAAAAAACAGAACTGCTGGAACAGCTGCGTGCCATTGAAAACGGCTATCGTATACGGGTAACTGAAACCCGGCACCGTACTCTGGAGATTAATACACCAGAAGAATTAAAAGCTGCTCAGGATTTTGCAAGTAATAATATGATACCTTCCGAGGAATAAAAGATATACTAAAGTTTCTTCGAAATGCAGTCTTTTCCATTGATGTCATCCCTCCCTTCTCTGCTGTCATCCCCCTTCTCTGCTGTCATCCCCGCGAAAGCGGGGATCCAGTGCAATCATCGCGTATTTTTACTGGATTCCCGCTTTCGCGGGAATGACGAGGAAGACGAGAATAACGGGGAAGGTCGGAGATGAAGACGGAGAAAACATAGCATTTTCAAATATCAGGATATATTCTTTAAAAAATAATCCTTCGCATCTTCTACATCACATAAAATCTGCTCCTTTAATGCTGTGACAGAATCAAACCGTTTTTCATCCCGTAATTTTTTAAGAAAGACCACTTCAATATGTTTACCGTAAATATTTTGGTCAAAATTAAGAAGATGCACTTCCAATAACTGACGAAAACCATCTACTGTAGGGCGGCAACCGACATTCGCGACCCCAGGCACTGTCTTTTCACCCTCAATTCCCAAAACTTCTACAACATATACCCCTTGTACCGGCAATACTGTTGGAAAAACAGAAGAGCGCATATTGAGGTTGGCCGTCGGCACCCCCCACGTGCGTGCACGCTGATCACCGCGGACAACTTTCCCTATAATGCTATAAGGCCTTCCCAAAAGCGCATGTGCCTTTTCAAAAGATGAAGCTTTCAGTACCTCACGGACACGAGTACTACTGACCCTTTCATTATCTACCAATACGTCCGAAGCAACCTCAACGTTCCATCTTCCAGACTGTTTCTGTAAAAAATCAAGGTTCCCTTCTTTCTGATGTCCAAAGCGAAAGTCTTTTCCAACGAGCAGATAGCGGGTATTAAGACCTTCTATCAAGATCCTTTGCACAAAATCCGCCGCACTGAGTTCTGCAAGTTTTCGATTAAAATGCAAACACAACATATAATCCATTTTATATTGCTGCATCCATAAATATTTTTCTCTAAACCTGGTTAATCTTGAAGGTGCTCTATCTTTCAAGAAATACTCACGAGGTAGAGGCTCGAAAGTCATCACCACACTCTTCATACCAAAAGCTTTAGCTTTCTGATTAAGGCGTTGAAAAATTGCCTGATGTCCAAGGTGAAGCCCATCAAAGTTACCAATCGTTACAGCACTGCCGTTGGGAAAATGTTTATGGAGGTCATTAACGTATCTTATTAATTTCATCATTCTAATAATCCAATAATCTAGCAAACGATTTTAACATGGTTTCAAAAAGTTCAAAATCTGCTGCTTTTTTCAGAACATGAATTTTGATTACTATAAATTTTATAGTAAAATTGCGGCTGAATCCTTCTTTTTTAAACTTCTTCAAGCAACAGGTTCTTGCATGATACTTCATTTTTTCAGTTCACCCGCTTTATCAACTTTCCGCAAAAAACGTTTATTGAGCGAAATTCAAAAAAGTTTTCCCGTCATTCAGGAAATTAGCACGCAAATAGTTTACTTCATTGAAATAAGCGGAAAACTTGGCGAGGGCGAGCAGAGAAAGCTTATAGACATTCTGCAAACAAAAGAAGCCTTATCCATTTCAGGCACGCAATGGATTGTTACTCCAAGAATGGGCACCCAGTCCCCTTGGGCAAGCAAAGCATTGGATATTTTGCATAATTGCGGACTGAACAGCATTAAAAATCTGGAAAAAGGCGTTGTTTACAGTATACAAGGCCTCGAAAACCTCCATAAAACAGAACATAAAGCGTTCTTTGACAAGCTGTATGATCCTTTGACAGAATCTGTCATGAGTTCGTTTGAAGAAGCAGAAAAGTTATTCACTCACCCATTGCCCAAACCTCTGCAAATTATCCCTCTCGATACATTGAAACAAGCTAACCAGAAATTAGGACTGGCATTAAGCGGCGATGAAATCGGCTATCTAACCGACAACTTTCAAAAACTTGGCCGAAATCCCACTGACGCTGAACTCATGATGTTTGCTCAAGCCAATTCCGAACATTGCCGCCATAAAATCTTTAATGCCCAATGGGTAAGTAACCATGTTATTCAACCAAAAACTTTGTTTGGAATGATTAAAAACACCCATCAACACTATTCTGGAGACGTCTTATCAGCCTATAAAGACAATGCTGCTGTTATCTCAGGCAAACCCTCATCAGTATTTTCACCAAACCCAGAAACACACATCTATGCTTACCAACCTATACCCATTGACATTGTCATGAAGGTAGAAACCCATAATCACCCGACAGCAATCGCCCCTCATCCAGGTGCTGCAACAGGTGTCGGCGGAGAAATACGCGACGAAGCAGCGACAGGCCGGGGCGCTAAATCCAGAGCCGGCCTTTGCGGATTTACTGTTTCTCATTTACGTATTCCTGAATTTCCACAACCCTGGGAACAGCCGGAATCCAAACCAGCCTCCATTGCATCACCTCTGCAAATCATGATCCAGGGGCCAATTGGCTCCGCTTCTTTCGGAAATGAATTTGGGCGGCCTCAAATCAATGGTTACTTTCGTACGTATGAACAGGGACAATACGGTTATCACAAACCTATCCTTATCGCTGGAGGCATGGGACAGATTCAGCATGATCACGTTGAAAAAAAACATTTCACTGAAGGCACGCCGCTCATTGTATTAGGCGGCCCCGCCATGCAAATCGGCCTAGGAGGAGGCGCTGCCTCATCCATGGCTTCCGGTCAAAGCGATACAGAACTCGACTTTGCCTCAGTGCAGCGCAGTAATCCAGAAATGCAGCGGCGATGCCAAGAAGTCATTGACCGTTGCTTTGCGTTAGGAGAAAAAAACCCCATTTTATCCATTCATGATGTGGGAGCAGGCGGTCTTTCCAACGCACTGTCTGAGCTCGTTCACCAAAGCCAATGCGGTGCACAAATTGATCTGAGAGCCATTCCTAATGCTGAGCCTTCCATGTCCCCCTTAGCCATTTGGTGCAACGAAGCCCAGGAACGATTTGTGCTTGCTATTGACCCTTCCACATTAGACATTTTTGAACAAATCGCCCAGCGTGAGCGCTGTCCTTATGCCGTTATCGGCCACGCCACCTTGACGCCGCAATTAACGATTAATGACAGCTATTTCGATAACTTGCCGGTTAATCTCCTCATGGATATTTTATTTGATCACACGCCTAAACTCACCAAAACCTATCAACCGTTGCGACTGGATTCCCGCTTTCGCGGGAATGACGGAGAAGACGAAGCTAAGTACGAGGGCAGGGCCTGCCCTGTACTTGATACGGGGATATCCACTTCAGAAAAACAGACGCCGCATCTTGAAGCAACAGAAACATATCATTTACCCGAAGCAGCTCGCCGCATTTTGCAGTTTCCAGCCGTTGCCTCCAAACATTTCCTTATTACCATTGCTGACCGCAGCGTCGGAGGACTGGTTGTCCGCGATCCCATGGTAGGCCCATGGCAAGTACCAGTCGCTGATGCAGGTATATGTGCTGCTGATTTTGAATCTTGCCACGGTTCAGCAATGGCAATGGGCGAACGCCCTCCCATTGCGGCACTTAATCCCAAAGCTAGTGTACGAATGGCTATTGCAGAAGCCATAACCAACATTGCATCCGCCAACATTAATCAACTTAGCGACATTAAATTATCGGCAAACTGGATGGCCGCCTGCGGAACATGCACTGAAGACTCGGCCCTCTACGAAGGCGTTTTTGAAGTTGGTATGAATTTTTGTACTGCGCTTTCTCTCTGTATTCCTGTTGGAAAAGATTCACTATCCATGCGGACTGTATGGGAGGATACAGAAAAACATGATATCCATGCTCCATTATCATTAATCATTTCCGCTTTTGCACCTGTAGAAGATATCCGTAAAACCCTTACGCCGGAACTTAAAAAACTCAACGAGCCCACTTGCCTTATCTTGATTGACCTTGGCAAAAACCGCTTGGGCGCGAGCGCCCTGGAACAAGTCTTTCAAAATATATCCGGGGCACCTGCCGATATTGAAGATCCCCAACTACTAAAAGCTTTTTTTGATGCCATTCAACAACTCAATCAAGATAACTATTTATTCGCCTATCACGATCGTTCAGACGGCGGATTATTCGCCTGCCTATGTGAAATGGCTTTTGCAGCGCATACAGGCATCACTATTCAATTGGACACTTTAGGTGATGACGTCCAAGCAATATTATTTAACGAGGAAATTGGGGCTGTCATCCAAATAAAACAATCCGATCAACAAGCCGTTATGGCACGTCTTGACTCACTGGGACTAGGCCGTTATTCTCACCCAATCGGGACATTGAATCAGCAAGACAGCATTATTTTCACGGTCAACCAAAAAGTTGTCTTATCCGAAGATCGTACAACATGGCAGCGGCTATGGCAGGAGACAAGCTATCGTATTCAAGCCTTAAGAGATAATCCCCAATGTGCAGAACAAGAATGGAATAGTCTTCTGGACAAGAATGATCCTGGCCTTCATGCTGCGCTTAGTTTCATCCCAGAACCGCCAGCTTTTCTATCGCATCAACCTAAAGTAGCTGTTTTAAGAGAACAGGGCGTCAACGGACAAATCGAAATGGCAGCTGCTTTTGCTGCTGCCGGTTTTACCGCTGTAGACGTTCACATGAGCGATATTCTGGAAGGCCGAACACACTTGAAAGATTTCATTGGCCTTGCTGCTGGAGGCGGCTTTTCTTACGGGGATGTTCTTGACGCCGGCCGCGGATGGGCCAATACTATTCTCTATCATGACCGCGCTTCAGAAGAATTTCAAGCTTTCTTTGAGCGAAAAGATACCTTCGCATTAGGTATCTGCAACGGCTGCCAGATGCTCGTTCACCTTAAAAAGATCATGCCCGGCGTTAATCATTGGCCTGTATTCAAACGTAATCAATCCGAGCAATTTGAGGGAAGGCTCGTCATGGTAACTATCGAAGACTCACCCTCCTGGTTCTTCGAACGCATGAAAGGCAGTGCCCTGCCTGTTGTTGTCTCGCACGGAGAAGGCCAGGCAGTTTTTGACAATGCTCATGATCTCCAAACAGTCCAGCAGGAACAATGTGTTACCATGCGCTACACCGACAATTATGGCAGCGTTACTGAAACCTACCCTTTCAACCCTAACGGCAGCCCGCAGGGAATCGCCGCATTAACTTCTCGAGACGGCCGCTTCAACGTCATGATGCCGCATCCTGAACGCATCATTCGAACCGCACAGCTCTCCTGGCACCCTGAAGACTGGGGATTTTACAGCCCCTGGATAGAAATGTTCATGAGTGTTAGGAGGAAGTATTAAAACGCTATTGTAATTACAGAGAATTAAGCGCTATAATTTAAGTGTATATCGTACATGACATACAATTTTTGAAAAATTTAAAGGCAGCGAATTATGAAAGTTCCTATGTCAAAAGAATATAAGGCCATCTTAAGCAACCCCAAGTCTCGCGAAGAATTAAATCGTTATATGCTTAATCCTTCCTCTTTAGAGGAAGAAAAAGTGATTAAGGTTAACAACAAGCAATATACTATCGGCTTAATTCGCGACTACCCAGAAAAACAATAATCTGATAATCTGTGAATTTATCTCTTTTACTGATTCTATCAATTGTAATCCTTTTACCCGGTTTATTTTTCTATTTGTTTTTGGTCAACAGGACTAATATTGGAATAATTTTACGCTCTATAACCAAAGCAAGTTTTTGGGTAGTTATCTCTTGTATTATTCTGCATATACTCTGGCTTACCATATTTCATTTATTAGATTACAAAACTTCTTTTTCCGAGATACAAACATTATTAATTATAATAAGCCAACCAAAAGATAATCCTTTTACAATCGCTTTAACTAGAAACCTTATTAACTTTAAGGTAACTTTTTATTATTTTATAAGCCTTTTTATTTTTTCCGCTTTTTTAGGTTTCGCCTTTAAAACTATGATTAAAAAATGGGATCTGGAAAGAAAGTTTTCATGGCTAAGGTTTGTTGAAAGCAGATGGTATTATCTAATAGGAGGCTATGATGGAAAAGTTGCTCCAAAGTTAGTATCAATAGCTGCTATCATTGATCAAAATGACGGTTCATATTTATATGTTGGATATTTGCGCGATTATTCTTTAGACAAAACGGGCGAACTTGTCGAACTCGTTATCGAAGAACCATTTCGTCGTAAACTCAGTTCAGATAAACAAGCAAATGGCAACAATAGTGAAACAAGGTTTTACAAAATTGATGGGGATTATCTTGTAATCAGATATAGAGAAACAAAAAATCTAAACCTTCTATTTTGGCGGGCAGCAGATTAAAATGTCTGAAGATTAACCTTGATTTTTATGCAAATTTGTATTAAATTACCTTTTAAAATATGCAAATTTGAATAAAATTACCCCTTAAAATGTTCAGAACGATTGAAAATGACCTAATTGAGTGGAAAAATCAGCCTTTACGCAAGCCGTTGTTGGTACGCGGAGCACGGCAGGTAGGGAAAAGCTATATCATTGAACAATTTGGCAAAAAGTATTTTGAACAACTAATCACCGTTAATTTTGAGCTTGAGCCGCGGTTTATTGCCTGTTTTGAAAGCCTGGATCCCTATAAAATCCTGCAAGCCATTGAAATTATTACGCAACGCACTATCAAAACAGACAGCACTTTATTATTTTTTGACGAAATTCAGCAATGTCCCAAAGCCATTATGGCCTTACGTTATTTTAAAGAAAAATTACCCCAACAAGCTATTATCGGCGCAGGGTCATTCCTTGAATTGGTCATTAATGACGAAGCCTATCAGCAACCAGTAGGAAGAGTACAGTCTTTATACATGAAGCCTTGTTCTTTCCATGAATATCTTCTGGCCTGCGGCGAATCGCGTTTATTGGATTATCTTGCTAACGCAAACCTTGAAGATAAAAATTATTTTCATGAACAATTGCTTGAAAGGTGCCGAAACTATTTTATTATAGGCGGCATGCCTGAAGCCATTGAATATACTTTAACAACAGGCCGAATTTTAGGGTGCGAAAGGATTCACTCAAGCATTTTAGAATATTATAAAAGAGATTTAGCAAAATACAGCGGCAAAATAAATACGCATTTACTCGAGAAGATTTTTATCAAAACACCAGCGCTTACAGCTAAACGTTTTAAATACGTTGACATCGATCCCGATATTCAGGCAAGAGACATAAAACCTGCCCTGACCATGCTGGTTAAAGCAGGCATTATTCACCGCGTATACCACACTGCCGCTCAAGGATTACCTTTAGCAGCAAGTATTCATGAAAAAAAATTCAAGTTATTATTTCTTGATCTTGGATTAATTCAGCGAGCAATGGGATTAGATTTAGAAAGTTTTTTGCAGGAACCTCTTATGCAGATTAATCAAGGACGTTTGGCAGAACAATTTGTAGGTCAAGAATTGGCAGCTTATTCAAAACCTTATGAAGAACCTCAACTGTATTATTGGGAAAGAGAGCAGCGAGGCAGCCTGGCAGAAGTGGATTATGTAATACAGGCAGGAAATGATATCTACCCTGTCGAAGTTAAAGCAGGAAAAACAGGCCGATTGAAATCATTGCAAATTTTTCTCAAAGAAAAAAATGTGAAACTCGGAATTTGTATTTCTCAAAATCCGCTTTCATTGGAGGGTAACATTCTCTACATACCTCTTTACATGATAAGTGAGTTACCCCGATTAGTTAAACAAATATTTAGAGGCTCTTAACTATGCCGCATGAAATTGATTATTTAATTACAGGTTATCAACATTTTCGCCGCCGCTATTTTGACGGCAGTAATTCTCTGTTTGACAACTTGGTCAAACATGGACAGCAGCCTAAAGTACTTATGGTTGCGTGTTCAGATTCGCGCGTTGATCCGAGTATCATTCTTGATTGCCAGCCTGGCGATCTCTTCATGGTACGAAATGTTGCCAATCTGATTCCTCCTTATGAAAATAATGCGAGCTATCACGGCACCAGTGCAGCGCTTGAATTTGGCATAAAACAGCTCAACATCCGCCATATTATTCTCTTTGGACACAGCGGATGCGGCGGCATAAAGGCATTGCTTGAAAACAAAAACATGCCTGGCGACGGCTTTATTTCGAAATGGACTGAAATTGCTGAGCCGGCTCGAGAAAAAGTTTTAAAAGAACACCATCATTTACCAGAATCAGAACAGGTCAATCTTTGCAGTCAATATGCACTTATTCACTCTTTGGAAAACCTGCTTACTTTTCCATGGATTAGTGAAAAGGTCAAAGCGAATGTATTATTCCTTCATGCCTGGCATTTTGAACTCAGTTCAGGAAAAATTCTCGCTTATAACTCTCAAAACGGCTTGTTTGAAGAAATTTCTTTTTCCAGCTTTTAAACTGTCCAAAACTAACACTGCTAAGTCCCTTCCTTAGCCTCAGCTTTTGCCCTTGCCACCTGTATCACACCTACCAGTTGATCAACCAGCCCAGCCAATTCGGATGGGGCAATTTTATCCACTACGGCCGGAGGATATTGAGTAGCCATCTGCATATCTTTAACGATTTCTACAGCAATATTCTGTGAATGTTTATCTGCCTTTCCAGAAACACGTTCCACAGAAGCCACATGTTTCCTTGTCGGCGTTTTTACTAACAGAGGTTGAACAAAAGCTTCAACATCTTTTACCAGAATCGGCCTGCCGTCTAACTTACGATTCATCTTCGCAAAAATATTTAATGCAGTCTCTTCGTCTTCCTCTTCAACGACTTCTTCCTCAATGATATCCGGTTCAGAACGCTTATGAAAAGATAGCAATGCTGCCACAGCTGACTGAATGTTGCCAAGATGATGATTTTGCTTAAGGTTATCTGCAACAAAGGCAATTTCTTCATTTTCCGCCGGTACTTGAATAGTAATATCGCCGCTTTGAATGATCGAATGAAAACGCTGCATCTTTTCCAGGAAATTTCTTAAGTATTCATCTGAAGGACAATCTGTTTTCAAAAATTGGTTAAGCTTTAATTCTTTCACCTTAGACGGATTGGCAAAAAACATCCTTGCTCTGATAATGACTGAGCGGAAAAAGATATGGGCTTCCCCTGGTCTTTGGTCTTTCAAATCCAATAAATCAATACGAGCACGCTTTTCAAAAGAGGAACTTTTGGTATCCATATAAGTATTGGTAATACTGTTGTCTTTTGTCTGGAAAGAGTCTACCTTGGTTACATAAGCCTCACCCGCAGTTTTCATGAAGAAATCCCATGTTTCTGTAGGATCTTCCAGCTTCATACAAATTTTTATGTTGGTATTTGCACCAATAGACGCTGCTTCTTCCTTTGAAGCTTTCTGAAAAGCAGGCAAATCCTGTCCTGCAAAGATAACAGAAAACCCCAGTGAACGCGCCTGGGCAGGTACCACTGCGAAACCTTCAACTGCATAATAACCATATTCGTCAAGAATACATAAAAAAGGCGTCGGCGAATTAGTCGGCTTTCGTTCGATGACATCATGATAAGAACCCTCAACACCTTCACCTAACCCAGCCGCCATCATGGCTTTTAATGAAGCAATCACCACCTTACCCAAATTGGATAATTCATCCGGAGATTTTTCCAGAGCAGGAAGCAGTACAACAAGTATACGGCGGTTAAGTACCACATCTTTAAAATCCACCTCTGCCAGGTTCGTTCTAAGAATATGGCCATAGGTATCTGCCAGCGATGAAAATGTTCTAACCAACTGCATGGTAATAAAACCATGCTGTTCCAACACCTGAGAAACTTGTTTACCTTTTTTATCTTTGCTGTAACCCGGTAAGTTAAGCACATAGTTCTTCAACGGCTCTAGCACCACAGCAGGAACACCTTCAAGACTGACAGATTCCTGTTCTTCGCGGGGAAACTGTTTATCAATAATAATCGCTTCCAGCATGGGCAAGTGGAAATAATTACGTATGGTATTGGCATCAAGCAGAATAAATCCATGATCACGCATATAAACTAACAGCTTCATCAAAGCTTCCACGAAATTGATAGCACGGCCTTTCCACATGTCGCCGTCAGAAGATTGAGACGATGAATCCATCAGGCTGACCACCAACTGGGATAGCATGCTGGAAGAACCGCGGGCAAAAGGATTCAGTGTATTGGATAAGCGGCGTTCCTGAGGACCGACAATATCACGCGCTCCTGTCATAAAATTAATTAACAACAGATCATCTTCCCTGCCCATGCTCCGTACCATGGAAAAAATCTTGGCATATAAAGAGTTATCCCCTTTACCATCCACATAAATAAAACCGCTGCCCTGCACCAACGAATTAAAAGCTAAAGATACAAGCACTTCGGTCTTACCAGAACCGGTAGAACCGAAAATCAAAACGTGAGTACGCATGTCCTCATTAGTAAACCACAGCTCTTCACCTGTTGAGCCATCGTTGCCAAAAAATGCAATTCCCTGAGATATTTTAGGTTTCCGGGTAACCAGATCCATATCATTATAATCTTTTACCTGAGCAACTCGGGGCATTCGGAAAGGCAAAGTTTTTTTGCGCGTCATGGAAAAAGCAAAAATAATCAGCCCGAACAACATCAGCAAATCGGCAGCAGAAGGAAATAAAAACAAAGATGCCGCAGCCGTTACCAGCATCACTGAAGCATTAAAAGAATCAGAGAAAAAATCACCCAACCGCTCCCAGATTGAACGTGTATCTCTTAAAAGTAACCTGGGATTAATTTCCTGACGTGATTCAATACCGCGCATTATAATACCTCTCTCAAGGCATCCCACTCTTTAGGCGTCAGCCTCACCTCTTTGACAGCGGTTTCAAGCGACTTTGTTGCCTCTTCAATAATGGGCACCAAGCTCTTTCTCCCCAAGGCTTTTTCTGCCAGCCAATGGGCAAAAGGTCCGCTGATTTCGGCAAAAGGCGTTTGTCTGCCTACACAGTTGAGCATAAACCACAAACGACGATCAACGGGTTTCAGCCACAAAAAGTCTGACGTTGCCAAAACACCATCCTCTCGTGCTGCCTCTAGTAAGGAAGCCATTACTGTCAACACATAGGCATGCGAATAAATTACTGTTTGGACTTCTTCTGTGTTCTTGTATTTTTCAATGAGCGCATGAACACCTGTCATATTTAATTTTCCTGTAACCGATGAAGCACTAAGCTGTTTTAAAAGGTTTGAAACAGCATCTCTATCTCTGTTTATTTTAGCCATTAAAGCCGCACAAATGGCCAGCGTATGAGGAGGCAAAGCGTCAAATCCTGTCCAATAAGCGCCCAACTGCAAAGCAAAAACACGTCTTGCCTCTCCGCGCCGAATGGTTGCCGTCAAAACAGCTTTTGTACCAATTCTTTGCGTAGTCAACTCATCTCTTTTCAGCAAATTATTCATTTTAGCGAATTCCATTGGCGACGATGCCATTGCCCAAGGACCTTTTCGAATATCTTCATTAATTAAATCTTTGGGAACAACCGGCATAATCTGAGGCCAGTTTTTCTGTTCCTGCTCACGCAGTGTTTTCATTGAATGCGCTCTTCGGAACCGCGAAGTTAAATTAGAAAAATAAACTATTGCAGCCAGTCCAAAAAGGACGGCAGCAAATGGATAACGGATATAACGTCCTACACTGCCATATACCTCAACAGCTTCTTTCCAGGTAACCATACTGGGATCCTGAGACTGCATAAAGCGAATTTCAGGCAAAAGCGCATCTCTTAAAAAAAAGTTGACTAATTCTGCTTGCGCTTGCTTGATTGCAAACATAAAAGAAATAATATAGGTATGGGCAGCATACCATAAAGCTACCATTCCAATAATCGCACCTAACATCAGCCAGAATGGTCCAAGATCACTGCCAGAACCGCCCTGCCCTTGTCCCCCAGATGGGGGCGCATTACGAGCCATAGAATTCTTACCTCTTACTTAATACCTCTAATTTGTTTATTATAGCGCGTTTTTAAATATCACGCTTGTCTGGACTCAACTTGGGTAAAGTTACGCCGGTCTGTCCTTGATACTTCCCTCCCCGATCACGATAGGAAACCTCACAAACTTCATCAGACTGCAAGAACAATAACTGTGCCACTCCTTCAAAAGCATAGATCCTGGCCGGCAGAGGCGTTGTATTAGAAAATTCAAGGGTTACATGCCCTTCCCATTCCGGCTCAAGCGGCGTTACATTAACGATGATACCACAGCGCGCATAAGTTGATTTACCCAAGCAAATCGCTAAAACATCCCTGGGTATTTTGAAATATTCCACTGTACTGGCCAGAGCAAATGAATTGGGCGGAATAATGCAAACATCTGAAACAACATCTACAAAGCTGTTTTTATCAAAATTCTTAGGATCAACCACCGCCGAATTAATGTTTGTAAATATCTTGAATTGATTAGAACAGCGGATATCGTAACCATAACTGGAAGTACCATAAGAAATAACATGACCGTTTTCCGATTGCCTGACCTGTTGATCAGCAAAAGGATGAATCATGCCATGCTCCTCTGCCATATATCTTATCCACCTATCGGATTTTATTGTCATAGAAAAAATTCCTCAATTCATCGTTCCACCACAACTTCCGGAAGCTTACCAGAATAATCCATTTTCATCAAAGCAATTTGAGCAGCAACCTGCCGGGCTATATCCCGAAAAGTCTGCCGATTAGGTTCTTTAATATCATCTTCCGCAGCCATCCAGGGAACACCAGCATCTGCAGATTCGCCCAAATCTGGTATTAAACTTAATTCTCCAAGCAGCGGCACACCATACTGACGTGCCAATGCGCTGCCGCTTTGCCCTCGAAATACAGCCTCTGTATGCCCGCATGCAGTACAGACATAATTTGCCATATTTTCAACAATACCCAATACCGGAATGCCCGTTTTTTCAAACATCCGCAAAGCTTTACTCACATCCAGCTCAGATAATTTCTGAGGCATGGTTACCATAACAGCAGCTGTCAAAGGAATTTTCTGAACCAACGTCAGAGGAATATCGCCTGTACCTGGCGGCAAATCAATCACCAGATAATCCAAATCACTCCAGGCCGTATCATAAAATAATTGTTCCACAGCACGGCTGACCATCGGACCACGCCAGACCATCGGTGTATCTGTCTCAGGCAATAAATAGGCAATAGAAATTGTCTGTAACCCATGCACCTCCACCGGATTAAAGTGCTTGCCGTCATCGCTTTGCGCCTTCTCATCTGCTCCTAACACACAAGCCTGGCTTGGACCATAAATATCTGCATCAAGCAGCCCGACACCCGCGCCCTCCTGGCTTAATGCCATGGCCAAATTGACTGCCACAGTGGATTTTCCCACCCCGCCTTTGCCAGCAGCAACAGCAATAACATTTTTAACAGTCTTAAGCCGTTTCAAACCTGCTTTAACAACGTGCGGCTCAATACGAAAAGCCACATCCCAAACAACTGACCATCCTTCACGAGAAAGATGCAGCTTTTCTTCCAGTTCATGACTCAAAGCTGATATCAGCAATGCTTGATAACCTTTTATAGGGAACCCAAACATTAACTCTACCTTGACCCTATTCTGGTCTTCCAGGGTAATACGCTTAACTGCTCCTGCATCCAGAAGCGTTTTCTTCAAGTAAGGCTCCTGATAATCAGATAAAACACTTTTAATTTTTTGCAGCATAGGTTTTATATCGGATGTTTCTTCAGCTTTTCAAGCTCTTCCAAGGGAATAAGCCGCGCTTCATTTTCCAGCATCACAGGAATACTATCTCGAATAGGGAAAGCCAATCGGTCGAAAGAGCAAATCAACTCTTTTGCCTCCTCTTTATGGATTAATTTCCCCTTACATAAAGGACAAGCCAGAACCATTAACAATTTTTTATCCACAGCCATTCCCGATCAAAGAAAAATAAAAAATTGTAATGGATTTTGGAGTAAAAAACAAATTTAGAATTTGAACCGAAAAACAATCTTTTGTTAATTTTTCACCTGAAAATTTGCATTCTTTTCCTTAATCATCTTTAACAAAACACCTCTTTCTTCCTCTGAAATCTGGCCTGCCGACATTCTCTGGAGCATTCGGCGGATTTTTTTATCGGCATTTTGCTGCTGCATTTTTTTCAAGGCGCCAAGAAACTCACTTTTTATGCCGGCTTCGGGAACCTGATGAGAAAAAACAGCTAACTTGCTCATCCATGAGTAATATTCATGATCACGAAAATGTTCCAATAAGCTGCCGGTCGTTCGAATAGAAGGCTCCTGTTTTAACAGTGTCATCAACTCATAAAGCACCTTTCCGCCCCTATCATCCAGCGAATCAGACTCGGGCAGATTTCCTAAAGCATCCACAAGACCGGGAGTCTGAATCAATAAAGCCAGAGCAATACGAGAATTAGTCCTCTGTATAGGTATTGATCCTGCGGCCCTTGACGGAACAGGTGAAAGCGCTGTTTTATTTTGGATAACCGTCTCAATACGATCAGGCTCCATCCGAACCATACGAGCCAATTTTTGCAGCATAAAAGCACGATAAGCACCTGACGGTATCATGGCCAAATGTGGTTTTGCCTTATCAACCAACCTGCTGCAATCAGCCATTTCAGCCAAATCCAGCCCTTCTGTTAATTCGCTGAAAAAAAAGCTATCCAAAGAAATGGCTTCTTTAACGCAGACTGAAAAAGCCTCTTTACCCTTCTCACGAATTAATGAATCCGGATCATGATTATCAGGCAGCAGCAAAAACTGAAATTGCGCCTTATCATTTAAGTACGGTAATGCGCTCTCCAATGCTTTCCAGGCTGCTTTTCTACCGGCATTATCACCGTCAAAACAAAAGACTAATGTACTTGTATAGCGCAATAGGGACTGAATATGATCACGGCTAAGCGCCGTTCCAAGTGCAGCAACAGCCTGCGTAATACCATGCTGCGCCAAAGCAATCACATCCATATAACCTTCAACAACCAACAAGTATTCTGGTCTGGAGTTATTCTGAACCGCTTGGTACAAACCATACAACTCTTTACTTTTATGAAACAGTGCAGTTTCGGGAGAATTAAGGTATTTGGGCAATTCCTGATTATTTAATACACGGCCGCCAAAGCCGACAATACGCCCGCGCCTGTCATAAATGGGAAACATGATGCGATGACGATAGCGGTCGTAACGCTTACCCTGATCATTTTCAATGAGCATGCCCGTTGCTAACAAGGCTTTTTCAGATTGCGGAAAAGCACGAGATAAGTGGTTCCACCCTTCAGGCGCATAACCCAAAGCAAATTTTTCAATGATTTCAGCACTTAAGCCGCGCTGACTTAAGTACTGACGCGCTGCTTCCGATTGGCGTAAAGTATGCTGATAAAACTGGGCAACACGCCCAAGCAGACTATAAAAGTCCTGCTGATAAGATAATTTTTTTTGAACTTCCTCTTGCGGGATTGTCATACCAATGCGCGAAGCAAGTTCACTGACAGCCTCTGGAAAAGGCAGGTTACGATATGCCATGATAAAACCAATAGCATTACCGCTTACACCGCATCCAAAGCAATGGTAAAATTGTTTAGACTGTGAAACAGAGAAAGAAGGCGTTTTTTCCTGATGAAAAGGACAACAAGCAACAAAATTACGTCCCATTTTCCTTAATGGGACGTAACTATCAATTAATTCAACGATATCAAGCCGGTTAATCAGCTCGTCAATAAACGCTCGCGGTATCGAGCCTTTCATTATGCTTAAGCAGCATCAGCCTTGTTCTTGCGGCGCATCTGACGGCGCATAGGACGTTCACGCAGCAGTTTTTTCAGATGACGCTTTACCGCAGCTGCTTTTTTACGTTTGCGTTCTGCCGTAGGCTTTTCGTAAAACTCGCGGCGGCGAAGTTCTGTCAACACTCCAGCTTTCTCGCAGGAACGCTTAAAACGACGAAGTGCGTATTCAGCATTTTCACCTTCTTTCACACGAACTGTGGGCATAGATTATCCTCTTAATATTAAAAAATAGTCTGCATTTTAATGTCTTCCTTACCAAAAATCAAGTATCAAGCAGATCTTGAGCAAAGTTTCTTCTTAAGCTATAATTTTAATCATCAATGAATAGTTTTAAACAAAGCATGTCAGAAAATGAAGCCCCCGCTCAATGGTTTCTTCCAGATCACAGTCCAAGAATACACATAAAGAAAAAGCAGCATGAATCAAATCTCCAATTTCTTCCTGCCGCCGTTTTTGAGACTCATGCTCAGCCAAGGCTTGCTTTATCTCATTACATTCACTGATAATTTTGATTAAGAATACATTCAGCGTCTGGCCAGGCAAAACCATAATTCTCAGCTTCTTTTTCAAGAGAAGCAATCTCTTTTAGGCATAGCATCACTTACCTCCTTTCGGCTTTTCTAAGGTACATAACCATCATTGCACCGATAATAGCAGCCAGCGGAATAGTGATTAAAGCACACTCATATGAAAACTCAGTATATTGCCGGACACCTGAAATATTAAGTTTGCCTGTCCACGTCATATCCATCACAAATCCAATTACAGTGTGAAAAAATGATCCGCCTAACATATTAACGCAATTTAAAAATGCCACTGTAATACCGAGCAAAGAAGGTTCGACCAAACTGTTTCCAGCAGCAAAAATTAACACCTGATAACAGCAAAGGACACCTACGATAAAAAATATCAATCCCAAAAAATAGATATGCTCAATATGGATAAGTATTAACTCCAGGAAAGCAGCAGCCATACCAAAACCGCAAAAACTGATAATCAGGTAATTTCCCCATCGTTTGCTAAAAAAAGCCAGAATGGGGCCGCCAAACAACATGCCAACAAAAATGAATGAAACGAGCGTTGCAGCATCCGAGCGGCTTAAATGATAAACAGTCATCAAATAATTCACACCCCAAACATCAGAAAATCCCTCCAACGCTCCTACCATAAGCAAATTGGCCAAAGCCAATATCCAGATAAACGGCGAACTTAATAATTGCTTAAAACCTTTTAAGTGTATCGCTCTTTCAACTTCATGAGTATCCTGCGTATACATTGGGGAGCGTAAAAAAAAGTAACTGATAAGACCAATCATTACTGCCGTCAACGCTAATCCATACGCCACGAAATTCTGGCCATAATATTCTACCAGCATGCTAACAGGCCTTCCGCCGTAAATGGCCCCTAGGAGACCAAACGTAAAAGAAAAACCTACCATGCGCGCATAGCTTTCTTTTGGAAACCACTGTGAAATAACCTTGGAGGTACTTAAAAAACCCGCTGCCGAACCTGCTCCTATTAAAAAACGGCTGATTAATGCCAGATACCAGTTGTCTGTATCATTGAAAACAGCCGTTGCAATTCCGCAAACCAATGCGCACCCAAAGATTACTCGCCTTGGATCATAACGATCAAGCAGTAAAGCAACAGGAATCTGCATTCCGGCATAGCCGTAATAGTACACGGACGCCATCAGACCAAAGCTCATGGCACCAATCTGAAACTGTTCCATGATAGGCTGCATCATTAAACTTGGCCACAATCTCAAAATAAACTGATAGGCAAAAAAGTAAAGAGGAAAAAGCCACATAAAAAATGGCCAATACTTATTGGATTGTTTTAGTGCACTCAATAACATGTTGACATTATCTTACAAATTCGATAACTTGAACAGATTTTTAATACTTACAAAACACCATGCGGATCCTTGGCATTGAATCTTCCTGCGACGAAACCGGCATTGCCATTTATGATACAGAAAAAGGACTGGTTGCTAATGCGCTCTTTAGTCAAATAGCTCTTCATGCGCCTTATGGAGGTGTTGTGCCGGAAGTGGCTTCGCGCGATCACTTAAAAAAAATAATACCTCTAACTCATCAAGCCCTGGATGAAGCAGGTATTACATTACAAGATATTCACGGCATTGCCTACACAGCAGGACCAGGACTCATTGGTGCATTATTTGTAGGAGCAAGTTTTGCTAAAAGCCTTGCCTTTAGTCTCAATATCCCCTCCATAGCTGTACATCACATGGAAGCACATTTACTGGCCCCATTTCTTGAAGAAAAAAAGCCCTGTTACCCTTTTCTTGCCCTGCTGGTTTCAGGCGGGCATACCATGTTGATTTTGGCACATGGTTTTGGGCGCTATGAATGCCTTGGAGAAACGATGGATGACGCAGCCGGCGAAGCTTTTGACAAAACAGCCAAAATGCTGGGATTGCCTTATCCTGGCGGCCCTCATTTATCCAGACTTACCTCTTTCCCCAAGCAAACACACTACACTTTTCCAAGACCGATGACCGACCGCACCGGTCTTGACTTCAGTTTTAGCGGATTAAAAACTTTTGCACTCAATACGTGGAAAAAAAGCACTCAGGATGAACAGGCAAAAATTGATATTGCCCATGCTTTTCAGGAAGCAGTAGTAGACACATTTATTATCAAGATCCGGCGGGCACTTCAATTAACCAAGGTAAAACACTTGCTCATCTCTGGTGGAGTTAGCGCGAATACGGCATTAAGAGAAAAACTGGGGCAATTAGCCCAGTCTCAAAACCTGGAACTTTTTTTTCCCTCACTGCCTTTCTGTACCGATAATGGTGCCATGGTAGCCTACCTTGGCAGCGAATACCTCTCTCGAGGCATTGAAGATGACCATCTCAAAATTGAAGTCCATGCTCGATGGCCGCTTTCAGAGGTCAAAATAATTTAAGTGTCATTTTTTAGAACATTTTGCTTGCAATTTTGTCTCCAAATAGCGTATACTTACAATTAGTTTATAAAAGTAGAAAAAAGTAAAGACCATGACCAGAAGCAAGAAAAAACTTAAAATTGAACATCAAACCTACCAAAAAATTATAGATACCTTTAGTACTGAATTTCCAGAGGAAACAGAAGTTATCGAAAAACTTAGACTTCAGCTCCTGGAAGTAACAACAGCAGCAGTAAACGGAGATAAGAGTGCTGGAGACTTACTAAAAGCTATCGCACAACATATAGATAATATTGAGCGCTATTATTATCCAATTGAAGATCGCCCCGCGATGCTGCAAGAATTAATGTTTACCATACGTGATTATGCTCATTATAGTTTCAGTGAGTTTAAAGACGCCTTAGAGGAGTTAACACCTTCTCATGAAGAGGTAAACCCTTACGCCAGAGAAATAGTGAACAAGGCTTTGCAATCTCTGTCTCGTTCAACAGAAGTAAACGGCAGAAAAGTAGAGGCAATCTTAACAGCTGATGATCCGTTGGAGCCAAAAGATGTAGAAGCTGTTGAAAGCATAATAACAAAAATGATAAATCAAGGTGTGGATCCCGATGAACCTCTTCTGGAAAAAGCTTCTGAACTACTCTTGAATCTCTTTCATTCTCTCCGTCAATTCTCTCGTCCTTCTGAGAGAACACGGGCATTTGTGAAAGATCTGTGTGGAAAGTTGATCAATGGAGTATGCACTGGAGCAGTTACCCAAGAAAATTTAGAAAGTAAAGCAGCCGAAATCACACGCGACGCTTTTGACTACGTTGACCATCAGAAAACTGTTGATAACAGTAAAAAAAGCGCTAGAGAAACCCCTGCGGAAACCCAATCTCCTTTTAGCAGAATCTTGTCGCATTTCAATATACCGGATTTCTCCTCTATTCGATCCGCTATTACTTCCCTGATATTCAGCTTGGCGTCCGTGATTCAACGCTTATTCTCTCGGCCGGAACCAACTCCTTCCAGGGAAAGAACAGACACACCTTCCATGAAACATTAATAGGCTTCTCGCAGCGGCGGTCTCCATCAAACCTTTGAGCGAAACGTCGGCTCCTCGCCTTTCAACAAACGCTGGATGTTGGTCTTATGTTTCCATACAACGAGGATCGTAATGAAAAATAAGGCTATCCCATAGCCTTTGGACAAAAAGAAAAACGCCAAAAACGGCACTACGCAAACTGTTACCAAAGAAGACAATGAGGAATAGTGCCGTAATTTAAACACAATTCCCCAAAGGGCAAAGGAAATAATTCCCAAAACAGTACTGATACCCCAGTAGACGCCAAAAGCTGTTGCAACACCCTTACCGCCTTTAAAACCATAAAACAGGGGAAAAACATGGCCTAAAACAGCTGACAATCCAATAATACCAACCCAAAAATCTGGAACATGCAAAAGACGGGCTAGCAGCACGGGCAAAAGTCCTTTCAACATATCCCCCAACAAAACCATAGCCGCTTTGCCCTTTCCAGCCATACGCAGCACATTGGTTGCACCCGGATTTTTTGAACCTGTAGTACGCGGATCGGGAAGCCCAAAAAGCTTACAGACAATAATTGCACTGGATAAAGATCCCAGGCAATAACCCAAAATCAACAAGAAAATAAGCATCATTATTACTGTACCATCAAAGCTTCAATCTCATCGGGCTCTTTAGGTGCATCTTTACTCAATACCTCGCAACCTTCTTTCGTTACAAGCACATCATCTTCAATACGAATGCCAATATTCCACCAGCGAGGAGCAACATCCTTCGAAGCAGGGATATAAAGACCAGGCTCCACCGTTAAAACCATGCCAGGCTCAAAAGGACGCCATTGTCCATTACCTAATGTATACTGTCCCACGTCGTGGGTATCCAGACCAAGCCAATGTCCTGAACGGTGCATATAAAACGGCTTATACGCACCGCTCTGTATCAGCTCATCCACAGAACCTTTCAAAATTCCTAACTCAACAAGCCCTTCTGTCACAATTTTAACAATAGCTGTTTGAGGAGCATCCCATAAATTACCTGGCTTAACGGCTTGTATCGCTGCCTTTTGAGATTTTAGAACTAATTCATAAACAGCACGCTGCTCAGGAGAAAACTTTCCGCTTACAGGAAAAGTACGAGTAATATCAGAAGAATAATATTGATACTCTCCGCCGGCATCTATCAACAGCAAATCACCATGCTTCAGCGGTGCATTGTTTTGATTGTAATGCAATACACAGGTATTTGCTCCGCCCCCAATAATGGGTTCATAAGCCCAGGAACGACATCCTCTGGCACATAAATACTGCCACATGACTGCTTCAACTTCATATTCATAAGCTGCTTTGGGAGCAAATTTCATGGCTTCAACATGCGCTTTTGCAGACAATTGCACTGAATGGCGCAGTACCTGAATTTCAGCTTCCGTTTTAAACAAACGCATCTCATTGATAGGTAGATCCACATGTGTAAAATGCTCCGGCGCTGATACGCCTGAACGCACACGTTGACGAATGGAATTCAACCATCCATTCACCTGTTTATCCCATTCACTGCATGTGCCAAAAGAAAAATAGAGATGTTTCTTGCCTTCAAGGAGCTTTGGCATTATCTCGTTCAGCTTTTCAATAGGATAAGCTTCATTGGCACGATATTCTTTCACGGCATCTTCCTGCCCCACCCTTCGGCCAATCCATATTTCAAGCTCTGGATCTCTCGGCTGATTAAATAAGATATACTCACCTTCCTTACGGCCTGGAATAAACACAGCCACAGCTTCAGGTTCCATAAAACCCGTCATATAATAAAAATGACTTTCCTGCCGATAAGGGTAAAGCGTATCTCCCGTACGAATTTTTTCAGGCGCTGCCTTGAGAATGGCAATACTATCAGCACCTAGCTGCTGTATAAAACGTGCTCGGCGCACTTGGTATTCGGACGCTGTAATCATCATATAAACCTCATAAAAATTTTAAAGCCTTTCCAGAAATCGCGTAAAATGAGCGTCGGAACTGGATTGCCGCGGAGCTTCACTCCTCGCAATGACGACAGAGCAAAATGCTGCATTTTGGAGTAACATTAATATCAATAATATAAAGACATATTAACGACAGCCTGCCTGGAAATCAAGAGAGTAGTTAAGAAGATCAGCTTTAACTTACCAGTTTTTTGACTTTTGCTGCACGTTCATCAATGAGCGTCATTAAACCTTGTATTTTTGGGTAATACTTGGCCAGCAAGGGCAAATGTATTATAGTTTGCTCCGCAAGTTCAGCAAAACGCTTGAGAACAGCGCCTCGCCCTAAACCAACATCAGCCGCAAAAGCTTCAATGTCTTTCAAAACCAATTTTTCAGACACATATGCTTTACCAATTTTCATCGCCATTTTATGACTAAGCTCAGGATAGTATACTGTAGAAAGAATATCATATGCAGGCGCTAATTGAGTAATCAGCGTGTTATGGGATTCTCTAAAAAGCAATGAAAAATTCTTACCATGTGCATCATTATTTCCAATAATAATATTAAATATGGTAACATCAATTAAACGTTGAATATCTTTAGCGGGCTGGCTCGAGGCATTTCTCAATAATTCACAGCAATCTTTTAAACTAGGCCCACCTTCATTTTGATATTTATGTTCCGGTAGAATACCGAGTGCTTGGCAAAAATCTTCTTGATGCAGCCGGATGGGGTACTGTGCTTCGTCATGCTTCAATCTGTCATAACGTTTGACCAGGATATATTCAACATTTTCAGCAAAACCTATCTCGGCACGCACCGTGGGAATACCAACTGATTCAGCTAAAGCTAAACATAATGCTTCATTACTGACGATATTTGAAAATCGTGCGATTGCCGGTTTTAAAATATGTGTACTTGGCGCTCCGCCCAATGGCAAAAAAATCTCGCCAACATCATTGACGTACACGGCTATTTTATTCTGCGCACCTGCTAACGATAAACGCAAACCAGGTTCTCCGACGAGTAAAGGACGTTTTGGAAGTTCCGTTAATAATTCAGCAAGTTCACGATTATCAACCGGTTTATAATCATAAAATTTTTCAGGCAATGCTGTTCCAGTTGGTAAAAATGTAACTGCACCTGCGCATTCTCCGCCAATTTGTTCCAACATAGCATAATCATTATGTGCACTGATGCCAAGAATACGCGCAATAATTGCACGATGAGCAGCTTCAGGTAATATTCCAGAAAAAAAACCGCGGCATTCTTTTTGCGAAAATACACTTTGTTTTAAGGGTAATGACCAGGAAATTGGCATAGCATTTGGACGATGCACCCATGCTTGATCATACACGAACCGCATATGACCGACTTCATCTTGCATTAAATACCCCACTAAAACATGATCAAGATATACATCGAGTGTTTTTTTCATCTGACCTCATCCAGAATAATGGGAGGAGTTAACTGAATAATAATTCCTAATGTTTGTATGACATGGAGCACTTTAGCAAATTCACAAGTAGGTTTACCTTTCTCCAGATCCACAATAAAACGCAAACCTGTGCCGCAAACAAGTGCTAAGTTCTGCTGAGTGAGTCCTTGCTCTTTTCTCGTTTTTCGGACAAGTGCACCGATACTTTCAGTTGTGTATTTCATAAACTCTCATTTTTTACCGTACAGTAATTTTAGCAGAGTTTTGGGGCTTTTGACAAGTATTTTTTACTGAGCGGTAATATCAAAAACGTATACTGTATACTGAAGTCACTAAAGAAATAGCACATTATTTAAACACGCTCTAACTACCTGCAATCTATCAGTCTTACGTACGTTTCACTTCAATCACATTGGAGATTTGTTTTAATTTTTCGAGCAAACGGCTCAATACTTCTAATCCCCCCACTTCCGCACTTAATTCAATATGCGCCTGATGTTCTTCTTTATCTACCTTGGTTGTCAGCGTAATAAGGTTTACTTTTTCCTGAGTCAGAAGCTGTGTAATATCATTCAACAAACCTTGTCTGTCATAAGCTTGAATAGCAACATCTACCTGGTAATGCACTTCAGGCTTTCTTCCCCAACTGACGTTTACCCAACGATTATCGCTGGAAAAATCAGCATGCAAAATATTAGGGCAGGACTTTTTGTGAATGGAAATACCGCGCCCTATGGTAACATACCCGATAATATCATCCTGCTGTGTCGGATTGCAGCATTGCGCCATTCGCGTCATTAAATTACCTATACCTTCGATATACAAATCTTCCTGGTCAGAAATAGCTTTCTCAGATAAAGCTTTCGGCCTGGCAATTTTTTTCGTTTTAAGGTTTGTCTGTTCTACCTGAGCTATTTTACTCAGGATTTGGGTGATTTTCAGATCGCCTCGTCCTAATGCGGCAAACATGTCATCACTCTTTTTAAAATTCATCATAACAGCCAAATCATCCATTGAAGGCGTCTTAATATTTAACTTCTTCCATTCTCTCTCTAATGCAGCCTGTCCTTCATGACAATTCCGTTCAAAATCCTGCGACTTAAACCATTGAAGCACTTTAGCACGGGCACGCGAACTTTTCAGATAACCCAAATGCGGATTAATCCAGTCACGACTGGGATTAGCCTGTTTACCTGCCAATATTTCTACCTGCTCGCCTGTTTTCAAGGGGTAAACCAGGTTAACAATATTACCGTTAACTTTGGCCCCGCGGCAGCGGTGCCCTAATCCAGTATGAATGTGGTAGGCAAAATCCAGCGGCGTTGAACCTTGAGGCAAATCCACTATCTCGCCATCAGGTGTAAAAACATAGACACGATCTTCAAAAAACTCCGTTTGGATTTCATGAGGCACCCCTTCTGCCTTGGCCACGTCAAAATGCCAGGCCAATACTTCTCTCAGCCATTCAATCTTACGTTCATGCGCCTGCTTTTGCGTGCTGCCGCCTTCTTTATATTTCCAATGCGCTGCCACGCCAAGCTCTGCCTGGTCGTGCATTTGATAGGTCCTAATCTGCACCTCAAAGTGCCTGTCTTCCGGTCCAATAACTGCAGTATGCAAAGAACGATAACCATTTGGCTTGGGGTTTGTAATATAATCATCAAATTCTTTTGGAATAGGCTGCCAAAGGCCGTGAACGACGCCTAATACAATGTAACAGTCCTCATCTTTTTCAACCAGCACGCGCACTGCCGTGGCGTCATAAATTTCCGATAGAGGCAGATTCTTCCGTGTCATTTTTCGATAAATACTATGGATATGTTTTGAACGGCCGTAAACCTGAACCCCTTTTATATCCAATTGAGTTAACTCACTTTCCAGGCATTCAACAATCTGAGACACATATTTATCGCGATCAAGCCGTCGGGAACGCAATCCTTTAGCAATTTCCTTATATTTTTCCGGCTGCAAATAACGAAACGCCAAATCTTCCATTTCCCATTTTATGCTCCCAATACCAAGGCGGTTGGCTAAAGGCGCATAAATGTCCATTACCTCCTCTGCAATAGAGCGGCGAAGGCTGTCATTAAGTGCAGCTGCTGTTCTCAATATATGTAAACGTTCTGCCAGTTTAATCAGTACAACGCGTACATCATCCACCATTGCCAACAGCATTTTACGCAGGTTATCAATCTGTTGATGGGCAGCTTGCGTTTCCTTAAGACTTTGCATACTGCCGATGGCATTCATCCTTTGAACACCAATAACCATTCTGGCAATATTCTTTCCCATCTGTTCCTGAACATCTTCTAAAGATAATTCAGCATATTGAAAAGTACTGTAAATCACCGCCGCCGCTAATGTTTCAGCATCCACCTCCAGATCAGCCAAAATTTCGGCCACTGCAAGACCCTCTTGCAAACAGGATTCTCCTGTCTGCGTTGCCCGCTCACTTCCGGCAAGCTCAGCTAAAGTACAAGCACTGCGAACCCAATCCAGCTTCGCATGGGAAGGGTATTTTCCTTCAAGATACTCAAGCCAGGCCTGGACGTTAAATATACCATCCGATAACCAGTGCTCTTGTTCCTTTACCTTAACCATGATTTACCCTAATTGAAATAAAGCCACTGATTCAACATGGGCTGTATGAGGAAACATATCAGCAATCCCGGTTTCGATTAACCGATAACCCTTCTGGTGAACCAATATCCCGGCATCCCGTGCAAGAGTAGCTGGGTTACAAGATACATAAACAATACTTTTTGGATTCCAGCGTTCAATTGTCTGAACAATTTCCTGAGCGCCGGTTCTTGGCGGATCTAAAAGGATTTTATCATAAGGTTGAGATGCCCATACGTGGTTATTCAGAGGCTTAAAAAGGTCAGCCGTATAAAACTCTGCATTTACAATCTGGTTCTGATCAGCATTATACTTCGCTTGAAACACCATATTTTCACCGCCTTCAACACCTATCACTTTACCGGCATACCTGGCTAAAGGCAAAGAGAAATTGCCCAGACCGCAAAAAAGATCAAGGATTGTTTCATCAGGTTTAGGAGCAAGCAATTCTAAAACCCGCTGAATTAATTGACGATTCACGTAAGGGTTCACTTGCGTAAAATGAGCGGGCGAGAAAAAATAGACCAAAGTTTCTTCTTCGCGGTGCACGGGCTGCTTTTCAGAAACGGGAGTATAGGTTAACACTCCTCGTGGGAGCGTATAAGTAAGAAACTGAGGTTTTTCCGGCAAAAGCCATTCCAAATTATCCAAATTACTGGCTTGCAGAAGAATCCAAAAACCATGCTGCTTTCCAAACGCCGCTAATCTGGTACGATCTTCCTGCTGAATGGGTTTGAGATGCCGGAAAATCAGGGCACATTCCTTATCGCCCATGGCGATTTCAACCTGAGGAATCTCACGTTTAATCTCTAATTCAGCAATAAGTTCGCGTAATAGCTGGATTTTCTCTCCAATCATCGGGTGAAGGATAGAACAGACAGCAGTATCAGTTACCCACCGAGGGTGGATTTTTTCCCTGAAACCAACATGAACCATGTCTAATTTCTCAACATACTTAACGCTTAATCGCGCGCGGTGCCGGTATCCAAAGGCCTTATCCAAAACGGGAGGCGCTGTTATTTCCGGCTGAACATGACCAAAATGCTGAAATTGTTCGAGTAAAACTGTCTGTTTATATTCACGTTGTTTCTCAGGAGAAAGATGCTGCAAGCTGCATCCTCCACAAACAGAAAAATGAGGACAGGTAGGAACAGCCCGATCTGGGGAAGATAAAATAATTTTTTCACAAACAGCTTCATCAAAACGGCTTTTTTGATGATAAAACTTAAGTTCTACTGTCTCGCCAGGCAGGGCACCGGCAACAAAAACTGTTTTCCCTTCAACCCGAGCAATGCCGCGCCCATCATGACTTAATTTTTCGATGACTACTGTTTTCAACTTGGGTTTTAATGCTCCTGGCCTACTTCGCAGGAACAACAGTAACTTTTACCTCAGCAGCAACATCGCTGTGAACTTGAACAAGTACTGTATATTCCCCTATTGAATGGATAGGGCCTTCAGGCAGGTTAATTTCACGCTTCAACACTTCCACACCTGCCTCATTAATTGCTTTTGCAATATCCTGAGGACCTACAGAACCATACAATTTTCCTTCATCGCTCGATAATGCTTTGACAGTAACCAAAAGTTCACGCAGTTTTTCAGCTCGTGATTCTGCTTGAGTCAGGTTTTCAGCTGCTTTCTTCTCCAGTTCAGCACGGCGGATTTCAAATTCTTTCAAGTTAGCGTCATTAGCCACTTTAGCTTTACCCTGCGGAAACAGATAATTAACAGCATAGCCGCGTCTTACATCGGTTATTGTACCGAGATCACCCAGATTACGCACTTTTTCTAATAATATTACCTTCATTCACATCACCTCTACATGCTTTTTTGAAAATTTTCTTCTTATATTCCAACCCGTATCTACAAAAGCCAGCAAAATCACTGGAATCAATGAGAAAGGTATCAAAAACCCAAACAGAATATAAAACCCAAATAAAAGACTTCTTTGTTTTAATTTTGACTTTTTTGGTGTTACTGAGCGCCGCTCTTCAGCACCGGCTTCAACAGGAACCTTTAATCGAGAACTGTTCCCAGAAACAGAAAAGTTTTCAATCAGATAATGAACAAAACTGATTCCTGCCAAAGTAAACAGTAAAATAAAGACTGGCAAAGTGTCCAATGCCCAGTCTTGAGACATTTTAACGCCTGCAAGGGCAAAAACAACACCAATTATCCATGGAAAAAAACTCAATCGAATATTTTTTAACTCTTTGGATAACCCCTGCGGATTATACAGCAAAGACTGTACCCAGCGGCCAATACATAAACAAAAAAGGTTGTTAAACAAATACAGGGCAACCTGCATTCCCAACAGATAATAAACAATTTGTTGTAAATAAGGCTGAATATTGGCATAAGCTCCTGCGTCAGCCCCCGTCTGCTTGTAAAAATCCAGCAGATAATTAAAATAAAGCTGATTCAAATCAGGCACAGCCGCATGAAAAAGTATAATGATAAGTAACCCTGCTCCGGCTGCCAGTTCAAGCACATAACGCCATGAAGCGGTTACCCTTAAAACCCATGCCAGCGACCACAGGAAAACATAAGCCAAAATACCTTCTGCTACAAGTGTCCAGGAACCAAGCCAATAAACACTAAGAGAAGCAGGAAGAATTGCCCAGAATACAACAAGAATACCCTCCTTGGGGCCTTTTCTCAAAGTAACCAAAGAAACGATAACAAGACTTGCCCACCCCAGCAAAGGGATAGCGGCAGAAAGCATCGCCGCAACAATGGCATTCTGACGGTTTTTTAGTAAAAAACCGCCAAATTGCCTAATCTTTGCGAGTATCTTCTGATGAAGCATATCCTTCAGCCAATAATGATTAATGATGATGACTGTCGCAGTAAGGAATCAAAGCCAGGTAACGAGCATATTTGATAGCCTGGGTAATCTTGCGCTGCAGCCGGGCACTTGTACCTGTAATACGGCTGGGCACAATCTTACCTGTTTCGGTTAAATGCTCCCTTAGCATATTCAGGTCTTTATAATCTACGTGGAAAGCTTCTCTAGCAGCTTCTGCAGCTTTTTTCTTTTGATTGGTTGACATAATTTCTTACTCCTTCTCTCTTTTAGCCAATGGGGAGGGGGCAGTAAAAGCACGGGAACATTGAAGCACCAGATGGCGTATTACTGCATCATTAAAACGGAAAGTATTTTTCAATTCACTTAGAGTTTCATTATCGCACTCAATATTCATCAATATGTAGTGAGCCTTGTGAACTTTATTAATAGGATAAGCCAGTTGACGGCGTCCCCAGTCTTCGAGGCGGTGAATTTTCCCTTGATTCTTTTGAACCATTGTCTGATACCGCTCAACCATCCCGGCAACTTGCTCTGACTGATCAGGATGCACCAGGAAAACAACTTCATAATGTCGCATATTGTATTATCGCTCCTTATGGTAATTACCTTAATAATTCATGACATTAAGGTAAGGTTAATAAAGGGTCGAATTATACAAAATAATCTCGCAAATAGGAAGACTTTTTAAAAATTTTCTCATTTGAAAATGGATATACCCGTGATCTTTGAAAATGCCAGGTATTCTTCAGCGTCATTCCCGCCTTCTCCCGTCATTCCCGCCTCTCCCGTCATTCCCGCGAAAGCGGGAATCCAGAGCAATAACCAATGCTGTTAGTGGATTCCCGCTTTCGCGGGAATGACGTCAGTGGGAGAAATTGCATTTCGAAGAAACTTGGGTATTACCAAACAACTTGAAAATGCTATGTTATACCCGAGTATTTCAAAGAGAGCAAGGCGAAGCCTTGCCGCAACGAAGTACCCTTTTGAAAGACGAAGGGTATAACCTTGAAAGTACTGAGCATTCTGAGTATCATATCTTTACATAAAAATTTACTGCGGGTCCAAATAATGTATGCTCGATTGCCTTTTCAAGGCTTCACGCTGATTGAATTATTAATTGTTGTCAGTATGATTGCCTTGCTTACTTTTCTTGCTTATCCTTCTTACTCTGATCATCTTATTCATGTGCGGCGTTCAGATGGACAGATGGCACTTATTGAACAAGCCAATCTTCTTGAGAATTATTATTTTGAACATCATACTTATAGCGGCGCGTCTATTGACGAAAGCCATTGGGAAAGCCCTGAGAAATGGTATCGTTTGAGCTTTCTATCTCTGGATGATCAAAACTATGTTTTGAAGGCTGAGCCGCAAAAAGCACAGGCTCATGATAAAAAATGTCAATCGTTAACATTGAACCAACTGGGTGAAAAGGGTATTTCACACGGCCCTGTTGGCGAACCGCAAGGCTCAATAGAGGATTGCTGGTAATCAGAAAGATCCTTATGGAAGAAAAGTTTACCCAGAAACTCGGGCAATATCAGCACCCAATAAGGCTAATTTTTCCTCAATACGTTCATAACCGCGATCCACGTGATAAATACGCTCTACAGTAGTCTCTCCTTGTGCCGCAAGTCCGGCTAAAATTAAACTGGCCGAGGCACGAAGATCCGTTGCCATGACAGGAGCACCGACTAAAAACGGTACGCCCGTACAAATAGCGGTATTACCCTGCAGCTTAATATCGCTTCCCATACGCTGCAATTCCTGAACATGCATGAAACGATTTTCAAAAATGGTTTCTGTGATAGACGCAGTACCTTGCGCCACTGCATTTAAAGCCATCATTTGGGCTTGCATATCGGTTGGAAAAGCAGGATAAGGCGCTGTTTGAATATTCACAGCTCTGGGACGCTGATCGTGCATATCCAACTCAATCCAGTCATGGCCATGCTGAATATCAGCCCCAGCTTCTTCTAATTTATGCAGTATGGAAGTCATAATATCATGACGGATTTTTTTAACGCGTATTCTTCCTTGAGTCAGAGCTGCCGCAACTAAATAAGTGCCTGCCTCAATACGGTCAGGAAGTACATGGTATTCCCCGCCATGCAGTTTTTCTACACCATCAATGGTAATAACAGAAGTACCTGCACCAGAAATTTTGGCTCCCAGAATATTCAAAAAATTAGCCAGATCTTCTACTTCAGGTTCTCTCGCTGCATTTTTGATGATGGTTTGTCCTTCAGCCAAAACAGCCGCCATCATAATATTTTCTGTACCTGTTACTGTCACCAAATCAAATACAATGGTTCTCCCTTTCAACCTTTTTTCAGGAACATGTGCTTTAATATAGCCTTTTTCAAGCTGAATATCAGCTCCCATCATTTGAAGTGCCTTAAGATGCAGATCTACAGGCCGTGTACCAATAGCACATCCACCAGGAAGCGATACATTTGCCTGACCAAAACGGCTTAACAAAGGTCCAAGTACCAGGATAGAAGCTCGCATGGTTTTAACCAGTTCATAAGGAGCTTCAAATTGGTTAACACTTTCAGCATCAATGTGCACTTGCATTTTTTCGTCCAGGATCAATTGAGCGCCTAAACGTCCAAGCAGTTCCATCATTGTTGTAACATCTTTCAAATGCGGCACATTGGAAATACGCACAGGCTCTGAAGCCAGTAAAGCAGCTGCCATAATGGGTAAGGCTGCATTTTTAGCACCTGATATGGTAACTTCGCCGCTCAGTTTCTTACCGCCATGTATGATTAATTTATCCATTGTTTGCCCTCAAATAAAGATGAAAGACCACAAAAATTCGCCATTGCTAAAAGATTTGATGGAACGTTCTTAAAAAAAATGGCTCTTTTAAGTTGTTTTCCCATTCTTAATATTTCTATCAACAAGGCTAATCCTGCACTGTCGCTTCGTTGGATATTCTTAAAATTAATAATAACAGATGAATCACTGCCCGATGGGTGAAGCGACAAAAGCCAACGCCGCAATTGAAGTCTTTGCCTGACAACACTATTAAAAGTCAGCTCTTTATCCAAAGTAAATTCGTTGCCTGCATCACTCATGATTTTGGAATGGGTTTTTGATTATGTTTTTTAAGGTTAGCAATTAATTGATCCATGTTGCCTTGAGAAAGTTCCTGAGCAAATTGGGATCGAAAGCTTTGCAATAAACTTACGCCTTCAACGCTCATATCGTAAATTTTCCATTCATTGCCGATTAACACCAAACTGTAGTTAAGCGGAACATTATTGGCAGAAGGTCTAACGATAATACTATCAACGCGGACGAAACTCTTGCCTTCATACCCCCCTCGAATGGGTAAAAACTTGATAGTTTCATTGGTATATTCTGTTAAAGGACCTGAATAAGTCCTTACAACCAATTGTACAAATTCTTTGGTAAACGCCTTTCGCTGAGCATCCGTTGCCTGATTCCAGGCATTGCGCCCGAGAACAGACCGCGACATACCGTAAACATCAACATGAGGTATCAAATACCGATAAACGATGCCATAGACAACAGAAGGATTCTTGGACAACCGTACCTTATTCTGTTTCAAGCCATCAATCACTTGCTTGGCAGTAGTATCCAGCATAATAACCGGCGAGGGTGCAGCAAAAGCAGATGCAGCAATTAAAATACATCCTAATAAAAAACCTAAATATTGTTGGATTGTTTTCATGAGTTATCGTCTCGCTATTTTTTAATATTAAATAAAAATTGACCGATCAAATTCTCCAATATTAACGCCGGCTGAGTATGATCGATTCGGCTGCCTTCATGCAAGTAATTTGGCCCTTCGCCATTACCATCCTCGAAACCAGGCTCAATACTAATGTAATTAGACCCAAGCAAACCTTCCGTAAGAATACGGGCTGTTGTATCTCGAGCAGGAATTTTCGCATTGTTGCCTTGAATACGCAAGACAACTTCCGCCATAAAAGTGTCAGAATTCAATGTAATGGATTTAACCTCTCCGATGCGGACTCCGCCGATGCTGACGGGTGCCCTTACCTTCAGGTTACCAATATTGGCAAATTCAGCAGTAACATCGTAACCGGAAGTTTCGGAAAATGATGTCAGGCCGCTGACTTTAAAAGCCAATCCAAAAAAAGCCAGTATTCCTGCTAAAACAAAAATACCCACACAGGTTTCAGTCAGATAACGTTTATTCATTTTTATTTACCATCCTCCAATCATCATGGTAGTCAATATAAAATCAAGCCCGAGTACAGCCAAAGAAGAGTAAACAACCGTACGTGTTGTAGCGCGGCTGACGCCCGCAGCAGTAGGAATAGCATCAAACCCCTGATATACCGATATCCAGGTAACAACCACACCAAAAACAATACTTTTGATAATACCGCTCATAAGATCCAGTTTAAAATCAACGGAAGCCTGCATGTTACTCCAAAAACTTCCACCGTCCACCCCTAGCCACTCAACCCCCACGCAATAGCCGCCAAAGACCGCTACCATGGAAAAAATAACATTCAATATCGGCATAGATAAAATGCCGCCCCAGAAACGAGGAGCAATAATGCGCCAAAGTGGATCAACTCCCATCATCTCCATACTGGAAAGCTGTTCCGTTGCTTTCATCAAACCAATTTCAGCTGTTAGGGCAGATCCTGCCCTGCCCGCAAACAGCAAAGCAGTCATGACGGGTCCCAGTTCACGTGTAATTGACAAGGCCAGCAATTGTCCCAATTCGGCTGTGGCGCCAAATTTGTTTAAAGTATTGTACCCTTGAAGACCAATAACCATGCCAATGAAAGCCCCCGATACTACAATAATAAGAAGCGATAAAACACCAATAAAATAAACCTGCTCCGTAACCAATGGAAACAATCTGAAAAAACGCGGATAACGAAAAATAGTCTTAAATAAAAAAATGGCCGCACTACCCATTTGACGAAGAAAACGAAGCGTTTTTTGTCCCAATTGTTGTATATAATTAAGCATCCAACAATTCCTCCACATAATTTCTGGCAGGATAGTGAAAAGGTACAACGCCATCTGCAAGCCCTTGCATAAATTGTTTAATTTCCGGCACTTCGCTTCGCATCAAATCCTGAGGATTTCCTTCACCCATCACTTTTCCCTGCGAAAGCACATAGGCATAATCTGCAATTGCACATGTTTCAGCAACATCATGTGAAACAATAACGGTTGTCATGCCAAGTGTCTGATTCAGATTTTTGATTAATTTGACTAAAACAGCCATAGAAATGGGATCCTGCCCAGTAAAAGGTTCATCATACATCATCAGTTCAGGATCCAGAGCAATACTTCTCGCCAACGCCGCCCTTCTTGACATACCGCCCGATAGTTCAGAAGGCATTAATGAAGCTGCCCCTCTTAATCCTACAGCTTCTAATTTCATCAGCACAATATCCCGTATCATGGATTCTGGGAGTTTGCTGTGCTCCCGAAGAGGGAACGCTACATTTTCAAAAACGTTAATATTGGTAAATAAGGCAGAGCTCTGAAACAGGAGTCCCATCTTTTTACGCATGGAATAGAGCTTTTTACGTGAGAGTGTATGAATAACCTCTCCATTAACCACTACCCTTCCAGTATCAGACTCAAGCTGACCGCCAATGAGACGCAGCAAGGTCGTTTTTCCTGTCCCGCTAGGACCAAGAATCGCGGTAATTTTACCTCGCTGAATACGGATGGATATGTTTTCAAAAATTTTCCGCTCTTCACGCGAAAATGACAGATCCTCTATCAAAACGTGAACGGCTGAGTTGTCTGTTACTTTCATCTGGTACCCAAAAACGGCTATTATGCTTCAAAACTGCCACTAAAGTAAACAGTATTTTGGTCAAATTTTTTAATTGATATAGGTTGCCATGAAAATAAATTTAGGACTATAATGAGTTTCCAGATTATACTATAATAAGTTCAACGCAACAGGAAAAAGAATGTTAGAGATGATATATTTTGATACCTTACAATACGCAGAAAAATTAAAAGCAGCAGGAATTCCTGAAGCACAGGCGAAAGTCTTTACTGAAGTCCAGCGGGACGCTTTATCCGAATGTCTTGATTCTACTTTAGCGACTAAAACTCAACTTTCAGCAGTAAAATCAGAGCTAAAAACAGAAATTGCAGAGGTTAAAAGAGAGCTAAAAGCAGACATTGCAGAAGTAAGAACTGAGGTAAAATTGTTAAAATGGATGATGGGATTTGTTTTAACATGTGTCGGTGCCTTAATTTTGAAAGCATTTTTTTGATGGCTGCTTCTCGGGTTAATGGAATCGTCCTGGTGTTTTCCTTCAAATTATGTTAAAATTTCTAGCTTCAATTAACATTCAAATTTAGATTAGAAAATACCGCATGTTAAGCTCAATCGATCGCCGCCCTGAGGACTTTGCTAAACTTGGGCAGGCCGTCATAGAAATAGAAGCCAAAGCTGTCACCCAATTAATTCAGCGGCTGGATGAAAAGTTCGGCCTTGCTTGCGAATACCTTTTGGGATGTCAAGGCAGAATTATTGTAACAGGCATGGGCAAATCCGGACATATCGGAAATAAAATAGCTTCCACTTTAGCCAGTACCGGCAGCCCTGCTTTTTTTGTTCACCCTGGAGAAGCCAGCCACGGCGACATGGGCATGATTCGAACGGGCGACGTAATATTAGCTATTTCCAATTCTGGCCGGACAGCAGAAATTGTTACTTTACTGCCGCTGATAAAAAGGCTCAATGTGCCGCTTATCAGTCTTACAGGCAATGCTCAATCATTAATTGCTAAAGCTTCAACCGTTCATCTGGATGTCAGTGTCGAACAGGAGGCCTGTCCATTAGGACTTGCCCCAACATCAAGTACAACCGCAGCTTTGGTTATGGGGGACGCCTTAGCTATTGCACTTTTGCAGGCACGCGGTTTTACTGCAGAAGATTTTGCCTTATCCCACCCGGGAGGACAGTTAGGGCGGCGTCTGCTGTTAAAGGTAGATGACTTGATTCACTGCAATGATGAAATGCCTGTTGTTTCTCAGGGGACAACAGTTGCAGAAGCCTTGATTGAGATTACCCAGAAAAAACTGGGAATGACTTGTATCGTAGATAAACATGGTAAACTCGCTGGCATATTTACTGACGGCGATATTCGCCGCGTACTGAATAAAGACCTGGACATACATACCACACCTATTGACAACGTAATGACGAGAGAAGCCAAAACTATCGGTCTTGGTCTCTTGGCAGCAGAAGCACTTCAAATCATGCAGAACTACGAGATTACTTCATTAATTATTGTTAACGAAGCACATTTACCAAAAGGTGTCCTGCACCTGCATGATCTCCTGCGGGCAGGCGTTATTTAGAGGATAAGATTCCATGAACCAACTTTCTTCCCATATCATTGAAAAAATAAAGCCAATCAAATGTCTTATCTGTGATGTAGACGGCGTTTTAACTAATGGAATCCTCTACATGGCTGATGATGGGAGTGAATTAAAAGCTTTTCATGTGCACGATGGTATGGGACTAAAATTCCTCATGAAAAGCGGCATTCATGTTGCGGTGATTACCACATCGCAGACAGCATTGATTGATCATCGCATGAAACAATTAGGCATCCAGCATTATTATAAGGGACAAGTAAGCAAGTTAGAGGCTTATAAAGACCTTAAAGAAAAACTTCAACTTCAGGATCATGAGTTTGCCTATATCGGCGACGATTGGCCTGATTGGGAAGTCATGGAAAAAGTGGGGCTAAAAATTACAGTCGCTGATGCGACAACTAAAATTCAGCAATTAGCTGATTGGAAAACAGAAAAAAAAGGAGGATTGGGTGCAGTGCGTGAAGTCTGCGAAGCATTTATGGCAGTACATAATACAGAAAATTTAGCGCTGATCCGTTATCTACATCCAGATAAAGTAGTGTGATTTCCTATGAATTCTTCTTATCATGGCCGTCATCCTGTTTATATTTTTATCCTGCTCATCTTTCTTGGCTTTACAGGCTGGTATTACGCAGAACCCTCCTCTTCCCTAAAACTTGCTCCTGAGGTTTTATCTCACTTACCTGATATCCTGGTTAACGAACTTGAAATTACTCAGTTTAATGCTGATGGTAATATATCCAGCCATATCTACACACCTGAACTTAAGCACTTCCCGGACAACAACCGAAGCGATTTTAAAGAACCGCGTATTGTTTTATATCGCAAAAATCAGGAATCTCCCTGGTTCATCCAGGCCGATCGAGGGAAGATGCAAAGAGGTACTCATGTCATTACGTTAATGGATCACGTTATACTTTATCAAAATGCTGACTCTGATAATAGAGTAAAAACGATTACCACCTCAGAAATCACTTACTACCCTGAAAACAATCAAGCAGAAACAAACAAAGAAATTATTTTTGAGCAACCAGGTCTCCATGTACGTGCTTTAGGCATGAAAGCAGATTTAAAGGAGGAAAAAATTGAATTACTCAATAAAACATGGGTTGAATATGTGCAGCAAGAGCGTTCATAATTCAGGAACATACTCAATACCTCACAGTAACTTCAGTATAAAGCTATTATTATTTTTCTTTTTATCTAGTTTTTCTGCCATGAGTCTTGCTCTGGAAAGCGACAAAAAAGAACCGCTCCACATTGAAGCAGATACCGTTTCCATTGACAATAAAGCCGGTACCAGTCGTTATGAAGGGCATGTCAATATCTGGCAGGGCTCTTCCCGCTTGACTTCAGATACAGCGCTGGTTTATATGGATAAAGATAGTTCCTTGAAAAAAGCCGCGGCTAAAGGTAACCTGCGCGCTCAAGCACATTATAAAACGCTAACTGATCCCCAAAAACCAGAACTTAATGCTTATGCAGACATTATTGAATTTTATCCGAAGAAGCACCTTATTTACCTGATAGGTAATGCCAAAGTCATTCAAGGAAAGGATTCATATAAAGCACCAGAAATCGAATATAATACAGAGAAGCAGCGCGTCTTTTCAAAGAAGAGTACCCATGGCCGTACTGTGATTGTTATTCACCCTAGTAACAGTAAGCACTAAGGATTTTTATGTCAAACACAACTTCAGAGTTACAAGCCAGCAAATTAACGAAGCACTTCAAATCGCGTATCGTTGTCAATCAGGTTGATGTCGTTATCCGAAGCAGTGAAATCGTTGGATTACTGGGACCTAACGGTGCAGGTAAAACCACTTGTTTCTATATGATTGTTGGTCTTTTGGCCTGCGATAAAGGTAATGTTCTTCTAAATAATAAAATCATCACACATTTGCCTTTACATGCTAGAGCACGATCAGGTATTGGCTACCTTCCTCAGGAAGCTTCCATTTTCAGGAAGCTGACTGTTGAAGAAAATATTTTAGCCGTATTAGAACTTAGAGAAAACCTCTCCAAAAGAGATCGTTTACTCATGACAGAGCAGCTTCTGGAAGAATTTCATATTGGACATTTGCGCGACAATCTGGGAATGAGTCTCTCGGGAGGAGAAAGACGCCGGGTCGAAATTGCACGTACCTTAGCCATTGAACCCTCTTTTGTTTTACTCGATGAACCTTTTGCCGGCGTTGATCCTATTTCTGTTGTAGATATTAAACGCATTATTACTCACCTAAGCCGGAAAAATATTGGTATTTTAATTACAGATCATAATGTGAGAGAAACTTTGGATATTTGTGAACGCGGGTACATTATGAATGAAGGCAAAGTTATCTGTCAGGGTACACCAAAAGACATTTTGGCTAATGAAAAAGTACGCCAGGTTTATTTGGGTGAAGAGTTTGATTTGTAATCAATGAAAAAATATTTCATCTTCCTTTTACTGCTATTCTATATCTCATCGTCTGCCGAAGAACTCACTTTGAACAGCCTTGAAATGCAGGAACTGGCAAGAAATTTTCGTTTAGAAGTACAACGTTTTCCGGGGGTTATCCGTGCCCCTCTTCCTAACGATTACCTCCAGCATTTAGGTATGCTGCTTGCCCGTCATCGTACTGATCTGAATATTCACTATGCTTTTTTTATTATAAATTCACCCGAAATTAACGCATTTGCAGGACCTGGAGGAACAATCGCCATCAACAGTGCATTGATCCTGACAACAACCAAAGAAAGCGAACTTGCCGCAGTACTCGCACATGAAATTGCCCACTCCGATCAAAAGCATTGGCTTAAAGATTTAAACCGTCAACAAAATATGAAAATACCAATGATCGCAAGTATGCTTGCGGCGGCCGCATTAACAGTCTTAAATCCTGCTATTGGCGGCGGAGCCATGGTTGGAGGGATGACACGCTTTCAGCAAAATGAAATTAATTATACGAGAAGCCACGAAAAAGAAGCCGATCGTATCGGCATTCAGCTTTTATATGAAGCAGATTTTAATCCTCAAGGTATGGTAGATTTTTTTAAAAAGATGTATGAGCAGGAACGTTACCGCTATATGGGAGATATTCCAGCTATGTTGTTAACCCATCCAGTCAATGAAGAGCGCATAGCAGATGCTGAAAACCGTATTGCAGCACTGCCAAAAAAACATTATATCAACAATTCAGACTATTTCTTTTTTAAAGAAATGGTACGTGTATTGAGCACGAATAAACCAGCTCAACTCGCTCATGACTATTACCAGAAAAAACTGAAAGAAGAACCAGGCAGCGCCACTCTACGTTATGGCTACGCCCTAGCTTTAATGAAATCACTGAAATTTTCCGAAGCCAAGCCTGTCCTTGAAACACTCAATCAGCAATCGCCGCATAACCTTTATTATCTATTAGCATTAAGCGGTTGTGAACTAGGTTTGAAAAATACTTCTCATGCTTTATCTATCATGGAAAAACTTTATACCGATTATCCAGACAGCCTGCCTGTGATTCTGGATTATTCCAATGCGCTCATTCAGTTTAATCATTATCAAAAAGCCCAGTTAGTTATTGAAGAAGGTCTTGAAGAATATCCCAATAACATCCCTCTACTGCAAAACCTGGCCCAGGCGCAATCCAGAAACCATCAAATGGCACGCGCTTACCTTACCCGTGCTAAAATCCTGATGCAGACAGGTACTCCCCGCGAAGCAATGATGGCTTTACGAAACGCGCGCGCATCCTCAAAGGATGCGCTGCTCGATGCTCAGATTGATGCACAAATCAAAATGTTAGAAGACACGATGAAAAACGCATCATAGATCATTTGAATTCTGGCGGCTTATAGCCTGATCCCAGGTTGGGGTTAGAACCTGGCTTATGTTCTGATTCTAATAAAGAATCTCTTAATGTAGATGATTTTTCTCTTGTTGATGAGAACAAACCAGCTACAGAGGCAAACCAACTGCCTCGTCTTTCGTGATCACCACCACCAGAAGAAACAGTAGGAGCAGCTTTAGGCTCACTTAGCACTTTATAATCAGCCGCTTCCGAAGTTCCAGCTTTACTTTCTGGTGATCGTGAAGTAAATGACGCGGCTCGCTTCTCGCGCCCATCTAAAAAACTGGTACTCAAAGGATTACTTTTTTTAGGATCATTCATACTCTCACTCCCATTTTTCAAGTTAAAACAGTTCGAAGCTTATTAAAGCAATAGGCCATGAACACTTAGAGTTTCAATGAGGTTACAAGATTTAGAGTTTACTATTTTTACATATGTCTACATTCCATGTCAAATACAATATTAATTGATCAAAATGATCTTGCAAATAGCAAAATTAAAAAAGGTTTATAAATAGTCAGAAGGATTTGATAAAAAGGATTCTATTTCCACCAATAAAGCTTGTTCGCTATTTCGAGGTTTAATTTCAAGCGATTGATTTTTTAAAGTTTTTACACTTATTAATACACGAACAGGAATGCCTATTAAATCCGCATCGGAAAACTTTTCGCCCGCCGACAATTGGCGATCGTCATATAAAACCTTGTATCCTTGATCAGACAAACACTTGTAAATATTTTCAGCCTGGCTGCGATCTTCAGAATCATTTAACAAAGAGACCAAATGAATATCAAAGGGTGAAACTTCATGCGGCCAAAGCAATCCGCGCGCATCATGACAAACTTCTGCAATAGCTCCTACTAACCTTGTTGTACCGATCCCATAACATCCCATATAGACAGGACAGCGATTCCCCGAAGCATCCTGATAAGCCACGTTAAAAGCATCTGAGAAACGGGTACCCAATTTGAATATATTGGCTACTTCAATGGATTTGCGCTCTTCAAATTGAGCCGTTTTCCACTCAGGCTGCTGGCGTACTTCTTCTATAATTTCACGGTTAACAGCAATATTTTTTTCCTGCCATATATAAATATAATCTTCCCCATACTCTGCCAGAGTTTGATACTCATGAGAATATTGACTGAATGCACCGCCTGAAGCATAAGTCAGGTATGTCTTTTCCGCCAGTCCGCAGCGCTTGAAGATATTGGCATAAGCTTCTTTGGCTTTTTCATAGAAAATATCTAAATCCTGGCTGTCGGTATGAAAAGAGTACATATCTTTCATACGAAATTCCCTGCCTCGCAATAAACCGGATTTAGCCCGCTTTTCGTTCCTGAATTTAGTCTGGATTTGAAAAACATGACGGGGCAAATCTTTGTGCGACTGAATAAAAGAACCCACAAGCGGTGTAACAACTTCTTCATGCGTTGGTCCTAAAAGCAGATCACGGTTTTCACTGCTTTTTAGCTTATAAAGAATATCCATCGTTTCCCAGCGATCAGTTGTTTCCCAAAGTTCTTTAGGCTGTAATGAGGGCATCAGTATTTCCTGAGCACCGATTTTCATCATTTCCTCTCGAACGATATTCTCAATATTCAATAAGACCCGCTGTCCAAGCGGCAAAAAAGAGTAAACACCCGCCATTAGCTTTTCGACAAACCCCCCTCGCATTAAGAGCGAGGCATTCACCGAAGTTTCTTCATGACTGATGGAACGTTTCGTTTTAGTTAATAGTTCTGTTTGACGTAGCGAATAAATACTCATAGCGTCTCAAAGTATAATTAAACCAATCCAGAATGCAAGCTTTCACTAAAAAAATTCAGCAGTTCTCGGTGAAATGAAGGCATTTTGCTTGGCAAGTTGTAAAAAATACCGTATATTTTACAACATGACTGAGAACAAGGCTAAACTTCTTTCGCCTCTGCCTTTATTTGACTCCATGGAATATATTAATCATTCCACTGAGGCTTTCATTGATACTGAGCGCTACTATCTTTCTGACATTGAGCACGCGCGCGCTTTCCTGAAAGCTTATAACGGGAGCCAGGGAACTTTTAATGCTTACCGCAGGGAAATTGAACGTTTACTGCATTGGTCAGCTTTGGCTGCCAAAAAACCGCTTAAAGATTTAAGGCGGCAAGATATGGAGGCTTTTGTTGAGTTTTGTCAAAACCCACCCCAACATTGGATTGGCACACAAAAACCGCCTCGTTTTATCATTAAAAACGGCCAGAGAACGCCCAACATGGAATGGAGACCATTTGTGGTTACCGTTTCCAAATCCGCCTATCGTAAGGGAGAAACTCCGAATCTTAAAAATTTTCGCCTATCTCAAGGAGCCGTTCGAGAATTATTTGCTATCATTAGTAGTTTTTATAATTATCTGCTGCAAGAAGAATACGTAGATGTCAATCCTGTTGCCCTCATTCGCCAGAAAAGCAAGTTCATCAGGCGTAATCAGGGGCAGCATAAAATCCGTCGTTTAAGCGAAACGCAATGGCAATATGTCATTCAGACAGTAACCAAAATGGCGGAAGAAAATCCGGATATTCATCAACGTTCTTTGTTTATCCTATCAGCACTCTATTCAATGTATTTGCGTATTTCAGAGCTTGCAGCAGGCAAACGTTGGGAACCATTGATGAACCATTTCTTTCGCGACAATGAAGGCTGCTGGTGGTTCACCACTGTAGGTAAAGGCAATAAAGAGCGTCAAATTGCTGTAAGCGACACAATGCTGGATGCCTTGAGAGCTTGGAGAAAGCATCTCAACCTTTCTTCTCTTCCTTCCCCTGGTGATAACTCCCCTCTTCTTCCTCGAATGAAAGGCAAAGGCCCTATGCAAAGCATTAACCACATCCGCCGTATTGTTCAGCTTTGTTTTGATAAGGCTGTTGAACAACTGCAACGTGATAATTTACCCGAAGAAGCTGAATCTCTCCTGGAAGCTACTGTACACTGGCTTCGGCATACCGGCATTTCGGACGATGTGAAACACCGTCCCCGCGAGCATGTCCGCGATGATGCCGGCCATAGCTCAAGCGCCATTACAGATAAATATATTGACATTGAACTGCGTGAACGCCATCGTTCTGCCAGGAAGAAAACGATTGCCGAGGTATAGAAAATGTTGAATTTGAACCTTATCAGTAACCCGCTTGCCATTTTAGCTTTATGCATTTTTGGACTTTCCTATTTTCTTATCATGATGGAAGAAGTCATTCAGCTAAAGAAATCCAAAGCTGTTGTAATGAGCGCAGGCATTATCTGGGCTATCGTGGCTTACCTTGCCTCTCAGCAGCATTTGACTCAGGAAGCAACAATAACTGTCCAGAAAGCCATTCTGGAATTCTCTGAGCTTTTTATGTTTTTACTGGTTGCCATGACTTACGTCAACGCACTTGAAGAAAGACTGGTATTCAAGGCACTTCGAGCTTGGCTCATCCGCCAAAAATTCAGTTACCGTCAATTATTCTGGGTTACTGGTATTCTTGCTTTTTTCATGTCGCCTTTTTTTGATAATTTGACAACAGCACTTATCATGGGGGCTGTTGTTATTGCTGTCGGCATAGATAACCCTTCTTTCATTGTTGCCGGTTGTATCAATATCGTGGTAGCAGCCAATGCAGGAGGCGCTTTCACTCCGTTTGGAGACATTACCACTTTAATGGTTTGGCAGCATGGTGCCTTGAATTTTTTTGAATTTTTTAACATTTTTATCCCGGGATTAATCAGTTATTTAATTCCCGCGCTTTGCATGCAGAGCATCATCCCAAAAGCACTGCCTGAGGCAGAAGCAGAAATAGTTAAAACGCGTTTAGGCGCAAAAAGAATATTGCTTTTATTTGTTCTGACAATTATTACTGCAGTATCATTCCATCAATTTCTTCATTTGCCGGCTATGCTGGGTATGATGACAGGATTAGGTTATTTGAATTTTCTAGCTTACTTTTTAAGAAAAAAGGAAGTAAAGGATCCCACGATACCTAGTCCTTTCAATATCTTTAATCGAATTAAAAAAGTGGAATGGGATACGCTGCTCTTTTTTTACGGCGTTATGCTGTCCATTTCAGGCCTGGCAGCATTAGGTTATCTCGAAATTGTCTCTCATGCGCTTTACACAGAATGGGGAGCTTCCACAGCGAACACTATCATTGGCATTTTATCCGCTATTTTAGGAAATATCCCTATTTTATTTGCCTTACTCACGATGGATCCTGCAATGTCTAAAGGACAATGGTTACTACTTACATTGACAGTAGGTATTGGCGGAAACCTCCTATCCATCGGTTCTGCAGCTGGTGTTGCATTAATGGGGCAATCCCGCGGCAAATACACTTTCTTAAAACATTTAAAATGGTCATGGGCTATTCTTCTAGGCTATTTTATGGCTATCCTGTCTCACTTCTGGCTTAACTCCCGATTTTTTGCATAGCTGGCCATGCTTCTAATTTTCAGTTTGGCACAATGTTCCATTCTCTGTCCAAAAAAATGTCAAATTTGACTTGGTGTTTCAAAATCTCCTATAATTTACCCCGGTTGTTTCTTCAAAATGCGTACACACAGTATCCGATGGAACAAGATACGCCGTCGTTGAATATACGAGGTGTGTAAAATAATAGGGAATTTTCGCAGCGAAACATATACAAAGGGTTTAGTAAAACTTAATTGGTGGGACCATTAATTATGAATACAACATTAAAAAGCTCCGTCTTATTTCATTTGCCAGCTAATCATATCATATCGGATCGGACTCTTCAGAAATCTATCCTAAAATATTACGACTTTATGCTTCAAGAACTTATTGAAATTCTGGAAGTATTCTTTATCAGGAAAAAAATAGGATTCTGTGATCCTCATGTTGGAGAAGCATCCTGCCAAATTCGAGCTTACAAGAATATTATTATAGCACGGGAAAACCGTTACTCCGCAGATGAGATCCAGCAACATTTAGCTTATCTGGCTAATATTCATGAAAAAACTCACCTGCTTATTGAAAAAATAGAACAGAAAAAAAGCAACCATCTAGCAGAAAAAGAAACCCTGGAAGAGTTTCTTGAAAATAACGCACTTCTATTCGATCTGCCCAAAGATTTTTTCTATCTTGTACAAGGCAGAGTACTTTCTATTTTTAGCATCAGGGATACCTTCATCAATCTTTCTTTGGCAATTGACTATAATAAATTCTGTCAACTTTCCGGACTTTCATTATCTGTTTGCAAAAACACAGTTTCTTATTTCCAAAAAAACCTTTCTAAAGAATCTTGCGATTTCATATTAAGCCTGCTTGAGCATTTTCCTGATAAAGAAATGAATACCCTCTCTTGCGATTATTTAAGAATAACAGACAATCGCAAACGTGAGCTTTTACCTTGTTATGAAAACGTATCCATCATATTAAAGCATGCGTCATATAATCACGTTCCTTTATGTTTTATCATATACCGCTGTGATCAACAGCTCAATATCATTGATAGGCTTGCATTGCTCTTTTTGCCAACCGAAAATACCTGGCTGCTATCGCAACACCTGTTAAGTAATTACTTGAAGGAACCTTCCCTTATTATAGAAGGCATCACAGTATATTCTGAAAATAGCCAAGAAAGTAAAGAAGATTTTTTAAAGCGCTTTATTAAAGCTGGAAGTATCAATATTTTATTAGCCAATATGGCGGCGCATCCTCAATATGTTGGAAAAGAACTCGAGCAACTGCGTGAAGATCCTTATTCAGCTCTTTTAGACGAAAGTTCCGTTCACTATTCTGACTGCCTGCACCACACGACCAAAGGACCAGTCAAACCCGAAATTGCCGACATACTCCTAAAGAAAGCAAGCGAGCTGAAAAAAATGCAGCTATTAGCCCAAACAATAGGATGCAATGAGAGTAATCCTACGCTTTTTCTGGCAAAACATATTTGCAGCAATACCTTAGAACCCTGGAAAGAATACTTTTACTTCCCTCAGCCCCAAAGCAAAAAAACTGAAATAGACTTTTTCAAGATAAAAATTGAACAATACACATCCGTCCCCCACCTTGTACAGGAACCTGTTTCTATGTGAGATTTTCAGTAATCTTTCCCCCTCTCCCGCCCTTCGGGTACCCTCTCCCAAAGAAAGGGAGAGGGGAACAAGAGAGTATCCTCGGGCACCCTCTCTAAAGGGAGAGGGTGGTGCGGAGCACCGGGAGAGGAAAATTCATCAGTTTGGCAGCCCCATCACAAGAAGAGAAGTGTTATTTGTGCAACAACACCATTTGGCAAAGGGGGGAGGGAACACAGCATTTCCAAAGATCTTAGGTATTAAGGGACACAAGATTCTTATTTCATCTTTAATTTTGGAAAACTCATTTGAAATTCAGCGAATTCGCCTTCCCGAGAACGAACCTTAATAGAACCGCCAAAAGACTCTATAGTCAATTTACAAAAAGCCAGTCCAATCCCTGCTCCACTATGCGTATCATCATTGGTTTCAAATTTATCGAAAATATGTTTTGCAAGATCTGGCGGAATTCCCAAACCTGTATCTGTGAAGATCAACCGGTTTAAACCTTTTTCTTGGGTACGCATGGCGATAGTAATCTCTCCTTTTCCTGCCTTTTTGATGGCATATAAAGCATTTTTAATAAGATTAAAAAGTACATGCTGCATCAAAACAACTTCACCAAAATAGAAAAAATCCTCTTCTAAAGATAAATGAATCAATAATTTCTCTTTATCGCGAAAAGGATATATGGCTAATGCTTTCAGAAGAGTTTCTTTCATGGAATGGCGGTCAAATCTTTCCTTTCCTATTGGCCCATGAATAATATTACGAAGCTTTACCAAAATCATATCCACCATATTAGAAGCCTCTTTAACTGCCTGTTTAATAGAAGCAATATTGTGTCTAACTTCGTCTTCATTTTTAATCTCTTCCTGCTCTTGGCAAAAAATATTATTTTTTAATATATCAATATTAATGCCAATAGCAGCTAAAGGTGTGCGTATTTCATGTGCAATTGAACCAGATAAAATTTTAATAAATTCATTACTCTTTTCCAAAAGATGCTTTTCTACTTCTAAAGCTTCTACCCGTTTTTTATCGGTAATATCCATAGAAACACCAACAATTCCCTGGATCTCCTCAGCTTCATTATATAAAGGCGTTTTCGTTGTAATAAAAGTACGTTTTTTCTGTTTAAAAACCGTACTTTCTTCCACCTCAGCATAACCCTTTCTCATGGCATCCTGATCATTTTTCTTGAATTCGGTTGCTTGCCGGCTCCATGGCAAATCATAGTCCGTTTTACCAAGTACCATTTTTCTGCTTCCAATATTGCAAATATCCAGCATATATTTATTGCAGCCCAGATAATGACCTTCTGCATCTTTCCAATAAATGCTAGCGGGAATAACATCAAGGATACGATAAAGATAATCATCCATCATGGGCTTTTCATCTGCATTTTCCACCAAGACACCCATAACACCACCCACCTTTTTTCCTTTATATAAAGGTGTTCTGGTAACTGAAAATGTATAAGTTTTTTTACCGCAAGTAATTCTTTCCTTAACCTCATATTTGCCATGCTCCATTGCATAAACATCATTTTTCCTCATCGTGTCAGCAATAACTTTTTCCCATAGATCATAATCTGTTTTTCCAACAATTTCTTCATGTTTTTTCATGCCGGTCAAATCCAGCATATATTGATTACAACCTAAATAACGGCCATCTCTATCCTTCCAATAAACGCCTGTTGGAATAATATCCAGTACAGCATCTAATTTCAGATCAATTTTTGGCATTATCACTCACTTTTTTACGTACCGCTTTATAGGAAAATGGCACAATATTGGTAAATAATCAAGAAGCCAACTTATGATAAGCTCCATGAGAATCCTGCGTTGCTTTGCTTTTCCCTGGGCTAAACAGACCAAAGCACTGCCAACAATTTGCCATTGTACTATTCTCTTCTTGCAAGCGGATTAAAGGCTCTGTCAAACCATCATCTGTCAAACCATCAATAGAGTCCGGACCTAACTCTGCACGTAATAATGGGCTCTCCTCATCATCAGATTCGGACACAAGCATGTCATCAGAGATATCCAGTACACGTTGTTTCAAATCATTATCCAGAGTTTTTACCCACCCTGCCAGCAATTGGCCTTTTACATGCTGAATCCCATTCATGAGTTCATCTATTCTGGCAGAAAGCTCAACTACCCATTGGGCATCATTTTTCTTGCCAAAATGCAGCGTTTGCAAATTGCTTACAATACAATAAAAATCTATCATGGCGCTAACACAAAGCAGAATAAGGCTGGACATTGAAATATCTACCAGGGCTGAACGGGCAAAGGCTAACGACGTTCCTAAATTATCCTCAATTAATTGGACTGCAGACGCATAGGTAAAAACAGACATGGGAACCAAAGATAACAGAAAAAACAAGGAAAATACGGGGTTTAATTTCAATGGTAAAGGAATTTTAGCCTGAATATTATCCCATTGAGTTAAATAGTCATACAACCCGCGTAATGCACTTTTTCCAAAAAAAGCAATCAACACAGCAAAAAAATAAACGGAGACACTGGATAACAGCAAGCCGGTAACTTCATCGCCAGTAATTGCCTGCATGCCGTTAATAGGTGCAGCAAAATAGCCGGCGCTTCCCGCTAGCAGCCAAAGACTGCCTATCATTTCCACGGTTCTGAGTGTAACAGGATGCTTGAGCAATGAGAAAGATTTATCAGATTCAAGGAATCTATGAGCCGCACCATACTTAAGCAGTGCCTCCATTGCCTTTGTTCCAGATAACTGAATAAACGTTTGCCGCTGAAGGTCATCAGGCAAATTAATACGGCTGCTCAGCCCTTTAAAATTCAATGTTACTGCATCCACTTCCAGCGCTTTTTTAGCCGATGCCAATACGTTAATTAATAGTGTACGAATACTTTGATACCTTGCAGCTTCGGCTTCTTTAGCTTTTAATGATTGATGATGCAAACATTTCCAGGTATATTCAAATGGTAAAAAAGGAAAGCGGTATATGGGATTCTGGAAAGCTAATTCAATGGGAAGAAAATGCAGCAGTGCATTGTCAATACCAACAACAGCAGCCTGAAACCAGCGAAACCATTCGGGAAAACCAGGAATAGGATAAAGTACACTAATTGCTGCTAAAGGCACAGCAGACAAAACAGAACCAATACCTAAAGTAAACTTTTTTAAAAGTTTTTCATTGGCCGTCATTGGACTTTGTAAAACTTCGCTTAAAACAGATGGGATTTCTTCTTTTCGGTGAAACTCCAGGAAATACACGGTCGAATTATAAAGAACAGCAATGCAAGGAATACAGGTTGAAAGGATAATATAAATACGTAAAGCCAAATTGTCCTCATCATAATGAGAAACAGCATAATCATCCGCTGGGATAGCATAAAGCGGCGCGCCGCTCAATGAAACTGTCCATAGGATAATTTGCTCTCCTATCATTTTACTCGTTTTTGGAAGCGATTTTTCATCACTTAAATAATATTCCAATAAACCCTCGACACTTAATATTTTATCATTGTCAGAACTCATAAACACCTCAATTCTAAATGGTTAAATAGCTTAAATCTGTCAGGATAACAGGGTAAAATGATCTTAAAGTTCCATTAAAGCAAACATCCTCCTAATTTTAAAGTCCCCGTGGGCTAACTATATATGGATCCAGCTTCCATTGTAAAGAATTTACAGTAAACGACAGGTATTTTTTTAAAAAAAGACTATTATATAGAAGAATTGTTGTTATGAAACACTTGCCCTTATAGGATTTTGTTCCTATACTTTAAAAGAGTTGGATTAATAACAATAATAAGTGAGGGTTATTATCATGAGCGAACAAAAATCTAAATTGCCAGATTTTAATGAAATTACGTCTATGGCAGGCAAACTGTTTAAAGATGTAAAAAAGAGCGTGTGCGAAATTGTAAAAGACTATCAGACAAAACGTAAAGACAGCGCTCCATCTCCTGAAAAGACAGCATCTCCTGGAAAAACAGAAGAAACTACTACGAAACCTGCGGAACCGAAAGAAGGACCTAAAGAGTAGATTATAAGTTCACACTTTCCCTTGTCGTCCCTGCTTCTGTTGAGGGGAGGTTACCCGACTAACCATGAAAATCCCCTCTCCCTTTGGGAGAGGGTGCCCGGAGGGCGGGTGAGGGGGAAAACAATTGAGTTCTCCTTCTTCAAAGAAGAAGAACTGAAGCACCGCGGCTTAACGAAAAAATTTCTCCTAACCACTTGACGCCCATTGTTATAAACAAAGAAATCAGATAAAATTAAACGTCATTTTTTAATAACTTTTAGGAGAGCCATCTCATGAGACGTATTACAAGGGGATTGATAACCCTGATATCTGCTGCGAGTATCGCATTATTTGCTTCTGCAGCTATGGCAGAAAATTTAAAGGTTGGCGTTGTTGATCTTCACAAGGTCATGCAAGAGTCTTCTCAGGCTAAAGCGATAAGCCAGCAGCTTGAAAAGCAATTTAAGCCCAGACAACAAAAACTTTTGGCTCAGCAAAAACAGCTTAAGGCAGACGCTGACAAGCTTAATCGCGACAGTTCTGTCATGACAGCTGCACAGAAGAAACAGCTTCAAAATAAAATCAATGCTGAAAAAGGTTCTCTTCAACAAGCAGCAGCTGCCTACCAGCAGGAGCTGAATAATGCCCAGAATAAGGCTATGCAGGATTTCTTTAATAAAGTTAAAGCGGCTCTTGATAAAATAGCGAAACAGGGTAATTACGACATTATTCTGCAAAAAGAAGGCGTTCCATTTGCTGCTGATAAGATTGATATCACACCGCAAGTTGTTAAAGCCTTATCTTAATAAATAATATTAACATTTAATATTACGCTTATTGCTTACTACCTATATCCTAGTTTTATCTATGGGATTTGCCTAGGCAAAGGCAGGTAGTAAGCAGCTGCGAAATATTTTTTTATCTTTGGTTGATACTCTCATAATCTGAGCCGAACAGGCATACATAATAATAAGGAATACTTATGAATACACCCATTGATACGATAAAAATTCTTGAATTGCTGCCTCATCGGTACCCTTTTCTTTTAGTAGATAAAGTATTATCCTATGAAGCTTATAAAAATCTTGTTGCCATAAAGAATGTAACTATTAATGAACCTTTTTTCACTGGACATTTTCCCGAACAACCGATCATGCCAGGTGTATTGATACTTGAAGCGATGGCACAGGCGTGCGGTATTCTGGCCTATCTTTCTTTAACGCCAAGAGAAGGTTATCAAATGTTTCATCTCTTTGCAGGAATTGACAACGCACGTTTTAAACAGATTGTTGTTCCAGGCGATCAGTTAAGATTAGAAGTAGAGCTTATCGGCAGAAAAAGAGATATATGGCGCATGAGCGGCAAAGCACTGGTTGACGGTAAGCTGGCCTGCTCGGCTGATTTGATGAGCGCATCGAAGGAAATTCCAAAATGATTGATTCACGTGCTGAAGTACATGCTTCTGCAAAAATTCATCAGGATGTTCATATTGGCCCATGGACGGTTATTGGACCTGACGTTGAAATCGGTGAAGGAACTTGGGTTGGCCCCCATGTTGTAATTAATGGTCCTTGCAAAATTGGCAAAAATAACAAAATTTTTCAGTTTTCATCGCTAGGTGATGCTCCCCAGGACTTAACCTATGCGGGAGAAAATACTTTACTTGAAATCGGTGATAATAATATCATCCGTGAATATTGCATGGTTAACCGCGGCTCGCTTAAAGGCGGCGGAGTTACCAAAATCGGTAACCACAATTTTCTTATGGCTTATGTTCATATCGGCCATGACTGTATTGTGGAAGATCGTACCATTTTTGTTAATTATGCAGCCCTATCAGGCCATGTTACTGTGAAAGATTATGCCATTATCGGCGCTTATGCTGCCGTTCACCAATTCTGTACGATAGGCGCACATGCTTTTGTTGCCAAAGCAACCTACGTCACCAAAGATGTTTTACCTTATATTCTTGTGGATGGACATTCTCCCATTGTCTGCGGGATTAATACCGTTGGCCTTAAACGGCGCGGCTTTAGTACTGAAACGTTAACTTTCCTCAAGCGGGCTTATAAAATTATTTTTAGAAAAGCGCTGACAGTATCCCAAGCGATTGAAGAGCTTACTCCAATGGTGTCAACCTGCCCAGAAATTCAGCCTTTAATTGACGGCATGAATCATGCCAAAAGAGGAATTGTTCGATAATGATTGATATTCAGCTGCTTCGTGAAAATCCTGCTCTCGTTGCTGAAAAACTCCTTCAACGCGGTTTTAAACTGGATATTGAAGCATTTTCCGCATTGGAAACTCAACGCAAACACTTTCAAACACTCACTCAATCGCTGCAAAACGAACGCAATATTCACTCAAAAGAAATTGGGCAAGCTAAAACCAAGGGTGAAAACGCAGGTGATCTTCTGGCAAAAACAGCGCATCTTGGGGAACAGTTAGAATCTGCAAAAAATGAGCTGGCTCTTGTACAGGAAGAATTGGATAAAATATTATTCAATATTCCTAATTTGACTCACGATTCTGTCCCTTTTGGAAAATCTGAAGAAGATAACGTGGAAATTCGCCGATGGGGTACACCAAAGGCATTCTCCTTCACCCCAAAATCCCATGATGAGCTGGGTGAAGCCCTCAAACTGATGAATTTTGAAACAGCCTCAAAAATTACAGGATCCCGTTTTGTTGTCATGCAAGGGCATTTAGCCAGACTACATCGTGCTCTTATCCAGTTTATGCTGGATCTTCACACTCAGCAGCACAATTACAAAGAAATTTACGTGCCTTATATCGTTAATCAAGAAAGTCTTTTTGGCACAGGACAGATGCCCAAATTTGAAGAAGACCTTTTCAAACTTTCTGGAGAATCACCTTACTACCTGACACCAACAGCAGAAGTACCTGTCAGTAATACCGTTCGAGATGAAATACTGGATGCTTCGCAGCTGCCGATGAAATATACCTGCCATACGCCTTGTTTTCGCAGCGAGGCCGGCTCATACGGCAAAGATACAAAAGGCATGATAAGGCAGCACCAGTTTGAAAAAGTAGAACTGGTCTGGATCACGACGTCTGATCATTCCTATGAAGCTCTGGAAATACTGACGCAGCATGCAGAAACTGTCTTGCAGCAACTTGATCTTCCCTATCGGGTAATAAGCCTGTGTAGTGCTGATATTGGATTTTCAGCAGCAAAAACCTATGATATTGAAGTATGGCTTCCGTCTCAAGGCCAATATCGCGAGATTTCTTCGTGCAGTAACTGTGAAGCTTTTCAGGCAAGACGGATGAAGGCCCGCTGGCGTAACCCCGTTAACCAGAAAACAGAATGGGTTCACACACTGAATGGCTCTGGTCTTGCAGTTGGAAGAACATTAGTAGCCATTCTGGAAAACTATCAACAGGAAGACGGCCGAGTGAAAATTCCTGACGCCCTGCTGCCTTATATGGGTAATATTGATCTTTTGTGAAGTTCCGGAAAAAATCTGTCGCCTCCTGGCAAATTTTTTGTTACAATTCAGCCAGTTCTAAGTACCATTTTGAAAGACGAAGGGTATAAATATGTTGCCAGCTATGCTTGAAGAAGCCAGAAATAACATGATCAAACAACAATTGCGTACCTGCAATGTGTTAGACGAGTCCATTTTGCAATTGCTGTCTGAAGTTCCTCGTGAAGATTTTGTTCCTCCTCATTACCGCGCTCTGGCATTAAGCGACACCCGTATTCCGCTCAATCATGGAGAAACCATGATGACGCCGTTAGAAGAAGCTGCCATTTTACAAGCAATGGATATTCAAAAGCATCACCGTATACTGGAAATAGGCACAGGTTCTGGATACCTGACTGCGTTGCTGGCCAAAAAAGCAGGGCAAGTTATCAGCATTGAATATTATGAGGATTTCACAAAAGCCGCATCGCATCAATTAGCCAACCATGGCATCCATAACGTTACTTTAATTACTGGTGATGGTATTCACGGATGGCTTGATCTTGCTCCCTACGACAGAATCATTCTGACAGGCTCAATTTCCCGCCTGGATAAAACCTTTCATCCTCAATTGGTAGAAGGCGGAAAATGTTTTGCGATTCTTGGCATCGCTCCTGTTATGGAAGGATGCGTTTTAAGCTTGGATGAAAAAGATCAATGGCAAAGCCAAATGCTATTTGAAACGAATATAAAACCTTTAATTAACCGCTTTGAAAAAAAAGCTTTTAACTTTTAACCATCTTTCAATGAAATACCTCTTCAGAAAACACCTGCTCACCCTCCTTTGGATCCTTGTTCCATCCTCAGGTTTTGCCGAAGATTTGATAGATATCTATCGTCAGGCATTGGAAAACGATCCTGTTTTTAAACAGGCGTATAGCACGTATTTTTCAAGTCGGGAGGCGCTTCCTCAAGCAAAAGCAGCCTTAAAACCCAATTTATATGTTACCGGCTATGTTTCAAGAACATCCAACAACGGTGACTCCCAAGTTGGCGTTGCAGGTGATCAATCCTATAACTCCGCTTCCTATACCTTGGCAGCCTCCCAGCCTGTTTTTAATTATCAATCCTGGATGGGAGTACAAAAAGCCAAAGAATCTGTAAAACAGGCAGAAGCCGCATTCAATGCCTCAGCCCAAGATCTTATCATCCGCGTAGCTCAGGCCTATCTGGACGTTCTACAGGCAAAAGATAAACTAAGATTTACGCAAGCCGAAAAACGTGCTAACCTGCGCCAACTTGAACAAGCTCAACAGCGTTATAAAGTTGGGCTTGACACAATTACTTCCGTTTATGAAGCTCAGGCAGCCTACGATTCAGCGGTAGCTCAGGAAATTTCTGATAAAAATAACCTCATTAACCAATTTGAAAACCTTCGGACACTCACCAACCGTACCCATGATTTATTAGCACCCCTCAAAGAGTCTAAACTACCTTTAGTAAAACCGAATCCTGCTAACGTTGATGAATGGGTAAAAAAAGCACTGGAGCAAAATTATAGTTTAATCAGTTCCAAATATTCCATGGAAGCTGCCCGCAAAAACATCAAGCAAACCCAAGCGGGTCATTATCCTACTGTAGACTTGCAAGGCAGTTACACAGACCTTGAAAATGATGCTTCCATATCTACCGTCGAACCTACAGGAAATAATTCTGTTGTCTCGCTCAACCTGACGTTTCCAGTTTATCAGGGCGGGCTGGTTGTTTCTCAGACACGACAGGCTCAATATGATTTTCAAACCGCTGCCGGATCGTATCAATCGGTTTACCTAAACACACTTGTTAATACAAGAAAGGCATATAACACCATTATTGATGGTATCAGCAAGATTAAGGCGGACAAAAGAGCTGTAGTTTCTTCTCAAAATTCGCTGGACAGTACAGAAGCACAATTTCAGGTAGGAACAAGAACAATGGTTGACGTACTGGACGCTCAACAGCAGCTTTATCAATCTCAAACCCAACAGGCTGCTGATCAATATGGTTACATCAAAGCCATTCTCCAATTAAAACTGTCTGCTGGTACTTTGAGTGTAATGGATCTTCAGGAAATTAACAGCTGGCTAAATAAAGATCCTAAAGCAGCCGTTCGTGATCCTCTATGAATAAGACAATTATACCTATAGTACTTGAAGCAGTATCGAAAGACGGTGAAATTGGGCATACAACAGCCCCACACATAAACACACAGGATGAACCACAACGTCGTTTGAAAAACGCTGCATATATAGAAAAGAAACTCCTTCATTATACCGGTAAAGCCATCGCTGATTATAACATGATACAAAAAGGCGATCGTGTAATGGTTTGTCTTTCCGGCGGCAAGGATTCCTTTACTCTTTTGAAACTATTAAAAATACTTAGGCAGCGCAGCGGCAACAAATTTGAAATTTTTTCATTTACCCTGGATCAGGCGCAGCCAGGCTGGAACGACAGCCATCTTAGAAATTGGCTTGCTTCTCAGGACATCCCGCATGAAATTCTTACACGGGACACATATTCCATCGTCAAAGAAAAAATTCCTGAAGGTCAGACTTACTGCTCCCTCTGTTCCCGCTTAAGAAGAGGCATTATTTATCGCTACGCCAAAGAACAGGGTTTTACAAAAATTGCTCTTGGCCACCATCGCGATGACCTCATTCGCACCTTCATGATGTCCGTATTGTACAATGGCGACATCCGTTCCATGCCGCCCAAACTGCTGACAGACGACAAATCGCATATCGTTATCCGCCCTTTGGCCTACTGTCAGGAAAATGACATCCGGACTTACGCAGCAGTACAGAATTTCCCCATTATCCCCTGCAGCCTCTGCGGTTCACAGGAAAATCTGGCAAGGAAACGCGTCGGCAAACTTATTGATGAACTGGCCAAAGAAAACCCCAAAGTCCCGAGCAACTTACTGCATGCCCTAAGCAGCATCAAACCCAGCCAGCTTATGGATACGGATTACTGGGATTTCAAAAACCTTGAAAAAGAACTGCAAAAAGAATTTCATTCAGACACTGGCAATTCTCATCTGGAAGCTTTAGAATTACCAATAGAAGATTAAGGATCTCCTGCTTCGGGCCCATAGCTCAGTTGGTTAGAGCAGCGGACTCATAATCCGTAGGTCCTAGGTTCAAGTCCTAGTGGGCCCACCAGTATAATCAATGGATTATTATATTGATTACCTGAATTTTACCAATTAGATAATAAAAGAAAAGACTATGCTCAGTTAGGAAAATATGCCCATTAGTCTATTGCAGTTTACATATTTAAGCCTATAATTTAATTATGTTACATCACTTTAAAATTACTCAAAAATGAATATCAGTAAAGAACACGACATAGTACAGGTTAAAAATCCAAAGTCAAATAGATATGTGAAAATCGATCGGACTAAAGGAAAAATAATTGCCTACAAAGCAACTCCTGGACCTTACAAAAATATTCCAGTTGTGAGAAAAAATAAGTGATCCTATATAATCCCCTCGATGGAGAAGCCATAACAAGTTCTATTAAAAATATGCCAAGAACTTGTTTCCTTATGACGCGCCTTGGGGAACCAATATCTAATGAACTCAACGAAATTAAAAATATGCTCCAAAGGATATGTACCCAAAAAAAATATGAAGTTTTAGACGCCAATTCAGAAATTACCGGACGTGATTTTCTACTGAAAATTTGGAAACTTATTGCTGGCTGCCCTCTTTCGATAGGAATTTCACACGAAGATATTCCTAGTAAAACTCAAATGAATATTTACTATGAACTTGGAGTTGCACAAGCACTCGGTAAGGAAACTATTGTAATTAAATCTAAAAAATCAGAAATACCTAGTGATTTCGTTAGGACTGAATATATAATTTATGATGATCATATTTCAGAATCTTTCTTAAAATATCTTGAATCACTAGATAAACAAGCAACTCATTATGAGCTTATGGCTGATCAACTCGATAAAGATCCTGTTTTAGCAATTGATTATTTGAAAAGAGCGTTTTTAATAACAGGTAACTCAGAACTAAAAGTTAAGGTTAACAAGCTCCTTGAAAATTCTGGCCTGCATGAACGGGCAAAAAACAGTGTCGAACTCCTGGCTGCAAATTTTTAACTGAAACAATACAAACAAACCACCTATAATCATTCTGCAAAAATTCTCATCCACAAACTATACCAAAACCAGATAATTTCAGAATAGTTCCACCTGATCTAAGCTTAATTCAATCTGGACGCAGCTTGAAAAAATCTGTATAATCGAAAAATTGTGGTGTTTATTTATTCGCCATTTGGGTTATTAAAAACATACGCCTGAGTATCTTCGAGCTGCCGTTTGAAAGACGAAGGGTGTAAATCAATTCGGGAACATTAAGCATGCGAGATTCCATTGCTGCTTCGGTTACTTTGCCGGAGTTAACGTTACGCGGCTGCCTTCTGGCTTCAATCATTACCATACTTTTCATGGCCTCAAATATTTACCTTGGTTTAAAAGTCGGTTTAACTTTTTCCTCAGCTATCCCAGCCGCTGTAATTTCAATGGCAATCCTGAAATCTTTCAAAGACTCAAACATGCTTGAAAATACAATGGTTCAGACGTTTGCTTCCTCCGCTGGAACGCTTTCTTCCATTATTTTTGTTCTGCCTGGTCTTGTCATGATTGGTTACTGGAAAGGATTCCCTTTTTGGGAAACGATGTCCATTTGCACAGTAGGCGGAATACTTGGTGTCATGTTTTCCATTCCTTTACGAAGAGCATTGGTTGTCCAGAGTGATTTACCTTATCCTGAAGGCGTTGCTGCTGCTGAAATCCTGAGAGTCGGCAGCCGCGAAAATGCAGAATTAATGAAAGATAAAGCATTCAGGAACGAACCTGGCATTAAAGATATTCTGGCAGGGACCCTGCTTGCAAGCCTGTTTAGTCTATTTAGTCACGGTTTACGCGTATTCTCTGAATCCCTTTCTTACTATACTAAAATAGGATCGAGTGTATTCGGTATCGCCAATGATTATTCTCTGGCGCTGGTAGGCGCCGGTTATCTGGTTGGCATACGGGTTGGTATTGCGCTCCTGATTGGTACGATTATCAGCTGGGTCATTGCTGTTCCCTGGCTGTCTTCTCATATGACAGGACTGGAAGGTTCTGCCGCTGATATCGCTAACATGTTATGGTCTACTAAAGTCAGGTTCATTGGGGTTGGTACTATTGCCATAGCCGCCATATGGACAATGGTTCTCCTGATTAAACCTATTTGTGCAGGAATAACCTCCTCTTTTCAGGCACTTTCCCAGATCCGTCTTCAGGGCAAAGAATCCATTATCCGCACTGAAAAAGACATTCCAATTAATATGGTTATTGCGGGGACCCTAATTCTGGTTGTTCCTCTGCTGGGTATCTTTGGCTACTTTATTTACGATGAACACTTACCTATTTCTACTCATGAAATCATTATACTCACATTGCTTTGCGTCGGTTTCGTTCTTGTTATCAGCTTCATTACCGCGGCAATATCGGGTTATATGGCTGGTCTCGTTGGTTCTTCCAACAGCCCCATCTCAGGTATTGGTATCCTTTCCATTATAGGCGCCTCAGTATTGATGGTTTTAGCTGTCAGTCCTTCAATTAATAGCAACTATACCCACCTTACGATTGCCCTATCCATTTATATGACCTCAGTAGTCATTGCCATCGGTTGTATTTCCAACGACAATTTGCAGGATTTAAAAACAGGACATCTGGTTGGAGCCACCCCATGGCGCCAGCAGGTAGCATTAATTTACGGGGTTATTGTCGGCGCATTGGTTATCCCTTTTCTCCTGGGACTGCTCTATGATGCTTATGGCTTTCCAGGCAGTATGCCTCGCCCAGGCATGGATCCTGCCGAGGCACTGTCAGCGCCGCAGGCTGTATTAATGTCTGCTTTATCCAAGGCGATTATTACGCATCAGCTTGATTGGCAAATGATGCTCATTGGGATTAGCATCGCTGTTGTTTTCCTTATCATTGATGCCACCATTCTAAAACGATATAATGCCAGGCTCTCTGTTATTGCTGTTGGCATTGGAATTTACCTTCCCATATCAGTTAATGTCCCGATTATCCTAGGCTCGCTTATTCCATTTATGGTAGAGCGGTATCTCACGAAAAAGGCAAAAACAGCTGGCCAGGACCCCAAACAGCTTCAGCAAAAACCTCAACGCCGCGGTGTATTGCTTGCTTCAGGGCTTATTGTTGGAGAATCTGTAGTGGGTGTTATTATTGCCTTCCTGATTGTAGCACTTAACAACCAATACCCCATTGCTATTGTAGAAAGCCATTTTGAGTATATTGCATCCTGGCTGGGTGGACTTGGGTTCTTAATGGTTTTTGTCTTTTACTATTATTACGTTACCCGGTATAAACAAGCCTGAATCCTATGAATGCTGTTCACACACAACCTCATCGTATTGGCTTCGTCAGCCTCGGCTGCCCTAAAGCACTTGTTGATTCCGAAAGAATTTTAACCCAGCTTCGTGCTCAGGGTTATGAAACTGTAGCTGATTACGAAAGTGCCGGTCTTGTTATCATTAATACCTGCGGTTTTATCGAGTCAGCTATTGAAGAATCGTTGGGAGCCATTGATGAAGCCTTACTTAAAAACGGACGTGTTCTTGTAACAGGATGCCTTGGAGCAAAAGCAGATTTCATTCGGGAAAAATTTCCTGAAGTGCTGCATATTTCAGGTCCTCAAGCTTACGAAGCTGTTATGGAAGCTGTGCACCGCCACCTTCCACCTCCGAATGATCCCTACACAACATTAATCCCGCCTCAGGGAATTAAATTAACGCCAAGACATTACGCCTATCTTAAAATTTCTGAAGGCTGCAATCATAAATGTACTTTCTGCATTATTCCGAGCCTTCGCGGTAAACTACAAAGCCGTTCCATTACTCAGGTCATGACCGAGGCAGAAGCTTTGGCAAAAGCAGGTGTAAAAGAACTGCTCATCATTTCTCAGGATACCAGCGCTTACGGTTTAGATAAACATTACGCTGAAGGTACCTGGAAAGGCCAGTCCCTGAAAACACGGTTCAAAGAACTATGCAGCGCGCTTGGCGAATTAGGGCTTTGGGTCAGGCTGCATTATGTTTACCCTTATCCTCATGTGGATGAAGTGATTCCTTTAATGGCTGAAGGAAAAATCCTTCCCTATCTTGATATTCCTTTCCAACATGCCAGTCCACGCATTTTAAAATTGATGAAGCGGCCTGCTAATAGCGAAAATAACCTGGAACGTATTGAAGCATGGCGAAAAATCTGTCCAGACATTACGCTGCGAAGTACCTTTATTGTTGGGTTTCCAGGCGAAACAGAAGAAGAATTTTCAGAATTGCTGGATTTTTTGAAGGCTGCCGAATTGGATCGCGTTGGATGCTTTACCTATTCTCCTGTAGAAGGCGCAAAGGCCAATGAATTGCCCAATCCTGTGCCGCCTGAAATCCAGGAAGACCGCTTTCAGCGCTTTATGGAAGTACAGAGCCAGATTAGCAGTACCAAACTTCAGAAAAAAATGGGGAAAAAAATTGAAATTCTGCTTGATGAGGTAACACCAGACCAGCTCACGGGAAGAAGCTGGGCCGATGCTCCTGAAATTGACGGATGTGTTTACGTTCAACTTGATAGGAAAGTTCCAGAAAATACTTATCGAACGGGAGACATTCTCCACGTCGAAGTAACTCATGCCGATGCTTATGATCTCTATGGGAAGATTGTAGAGAAAGCACCCTCAGTTTAACATCGCGGTATATCCTTCGTCTTTCAAAATGAAATGGCGGAAAAAATGCATGCATCTAAGAGTGATATTCTAAGAAAATCAATTGCATTGATGGAAGTTGCTGTTGAAGAAAAAGAAAAGGGAATCATATTGGTGTTATTAATAAAGAACAGCGTGTTCTTAAAGAAATTGTTGGTTTATAATGACATCCAGTATTGATCTAGACGAAAATGATTTTATTTGTCACTTTGCTGATTTTTATCGTTGCCACTTTCATTTTTTGTGGATATATACCCGAGATCTTTGAAAAGGCTAAGTTTTTTTCGGCGTTATCCTGTTTTCCTCGTCATTCCCGCGAAAGCGGGAATCCAGAGCAATAATCAGTACCGTTACTGGATTCCCGCTTTCGCGGGAATGACGCTAGTGGGAAAAATTGCTTTTCGAAGTCACTTCAATATAACCATGCATTTTCAAAGATCTCGGATATATACTTTTAAGTAAACAGTCAAGTACCAACGACAAGAAATGGAGTATGACTATTGCTAGCGGTATTTTATCTGCTCTTATTGGATTTCTGACGGGTAAAAAATTTGGATAAATTTAGGGTTTTTAATAAAAAGGCGGGGGTTCCCGCCTTTTCTTTTTATAATTATGCTGAAATTACATTGAAAATCCCAAAAATACCTTATTCATTCTGCTGACGAATAAAGCAGGATTTTCCAATACGCCGCCTTCAGCAAGAATGGCCTGTTCAAGCAGCAAATGCGCCCAATCAGAAAAACGCTCGTCATCAGTTTCCGCATGCAATTTTTCAACCAGAACATGCTTGGGATTCAGCTCTAAAATGGGCAGTGAAGCAGGAACATTCTGACCAACAGATTTCAAAATCCGCTGCATTTCCAGATCCATATCACTTTCATCAGCAACAATACATGCCGGAGAATCCGTGAGACGGTGCGTCAAGCGAACATCCTTAACCCGGCCCTCCAGCGCTTTCTTGATGTGCTCAACGACGGATTGATAACGGCTTTCCTCATCTGACTGTTGAGCTTTTACCTCTTCTGAAGCTGCAGCATCGTCCAATTTTTCAATATCCAGTTTTCCTTTTGTCACTGACTGAAGCTGCTTGCCTTCGAATTCAGACAAATGTCCAACTAGCCATTCGTCAACGCGATCACTCAATAACAACACTTCAATCCCTTTTTGCTTAAAGAACTCAAGATGAGGACTGTTTTGCGCCGCACTAAACGAACTGGCAGTAATGTAATAAATCTTGTCCTGTCCAGGTTTCATGCGCGAAATATAGTCATTTAAAGAAACACTAGGTTCGCTTTTATTTTCGAATGTACTGGAAAACCGCAGTAATTTTGCAATTTTTTCCCGATTAGCAAAATCTTCAATAGGTCCTTCTTTAAGTACTAATCCAAAAGTATTCCAGAATTTTTGATATTTTTCTTTATCCTCTTCAGCCAGCTTTTCAAGCTGACCTAATATACGTTTTATCGAAGCCGTACGAATAGTATCCACAAGCTTATTATCCTGCAGGATCTCCCGCGATACATTCAGCGGCAAATCATTGCAATCAACAATCCCTCTTACAAAACGCAAATAACGCGGCAAAAACTGCTCAGCAGCATCCATAATAAATACTCTTTTGACATACAGCTTTAACCCGTACTTTGCTTCAGGCGACCACAAATCAAAAGGCGCTCGAGACGGAATATAAAGTAACGTAGTATATTCCTGTTTACCTTCAACCTGATTATGCGCCCATACTAAAGGATCATCAAAATCGTGAGCAATATGTTTGTAAAATGTCTTATATTCTTCATCCTTAATGTCATTTTTGGACATTGTCCAAAGGGCAGTAGCCTGATTAGCTGCTTCAAAATCAGGCCCTTTGTCCGCCTCGGTTTCCTCTTCTTTACCTTCTTCTTTCTTAACCTGCATTAAAATAGGCCAGCAAATATGATCCGAATACTTGCGAATGATACTTTTTAACCGCCAGTCATTGAGAAACTCTTCCTCTTCTTTTTTAAGGTGCAAAATGACTTCAGTACCTCGGGAAGATTTTTCAATGGTTTCTATGGTATATTCACCATCTCCAGCAGATTCCCAGAATACCCCCTCTCCTGCCGGCGATCCTGCTTTCCTGGAACGGACAGTTACCTTGTCAGCAACAATGAAGGCTGAATAAAAACCGACACCAAACTGACCAATCAAATGAGAATCTTTTGCCTGATCACCCGTTAAAGCATTTAAAAATTCTTTAGTTCCTGATTTTGCAATCGTTCCAAGGTGTTCAATAGCTTCCTCACGGCTCATGCCGATACCGTTATCTGTTACTGTAATTGTCTTATTTTGCTCATCATATGTAACAGTAATTTTTAAATCTGGATCCTGTTCATAAAGGCTGGCGTTGGATAACCCCCTAAATCGGAGCTTATCCAGAGCATCAGAAGCATTGGAAATCAGCTCACGCAGGAAAATTTCGCGGTTGCTATACAAAGAATGAATAACGAGATGCATCAACTGCTTGACTTCAGTTTGAAACCCCAATGTTTGTTTATCAGACATAATCTTCAACCTCCCAAAAATAAATGTTTTTTAGGAATATGGGGTATTTATAAGCAAATTCAAGGGTTTTATACTATTTTCTCTATCCAATTTTCTCGATAATATCTTAATTCTTCAATGGATTCCCTGATATCTTCCAAAGCCAAATGTTTGGATGCTTTATTTAGCCCTTTATAAACTTCAGGTGCCCAGCGGCGGGCAAGTTCTTTCAGTGTGCTGACGTCCAGATTGCGATAATGGAAGTAAGCTTCCAATTGAGGCATATACCGGTAAAGGAACCGGCGGTCTTGACAGATGGTATTGCCACATAATGGCGATTGGCGCGGCTTCACATAACCAGAAATAAAATCTAGCGTTAATTGCTCGGCCTGTTTTTCATCAACCCGGCTTTCAAGCACACGGTCAACCAGCCCTGATTGATGATGCTGCTTGGTATTCCACTCATCCATATTTGCCAATAAGGATTCTTCCTGGTAAATTGCCAAAACAGGGCCTTCACCCAAAATATTTAAATCGCTGTCAGTAATAATGGTTGCGATCTCAATAATACGATCGGTGTCAGGATCGAGTCCTGTCATTTCAAGATCTAACCAGACTAAAGGTGTATTATCCGCAGCTATACTGGATATTGACATAATAAAAACTCCTAATTTATACTGAATTTCTTGAGAATGCCTCCCATTTTCCCCTCTCCCCTTGCGGGAAAAGGTGCCCGAAATCTTCTTTTCCCCTCTCCCCTTGTGGGAGAGGGTGCCCGGAGGGCGGGTGAGGGGCATATAATATAAACACCTTATTCACTTTATCCTACCGCTTCGCGGCTGCCTCTCCCGCAAGGGGAGAAGCAATCCACAAAAGCAGCATTCTCAAAGATTACGAGTATATATAATTCTTTACAATTTCAACCCTTTCTCGATGTACAGCTTCAGCCACTGCTTTACCCGACAGCCCTTTGTCAATCCAAGGTTTTCCTGAAACATTTTTTATCACCTCAAAAATTTTCATTAAAAAAGCACGCTGTGGATAGTCATTTTTTTCAAATCCAAGACGCCCCCTGGAATCTGCTTCACAAGCAGCTAAAAGCTGATAAAAGCGTTCTGGCCGCCGAAAAGCGTCCATTTTTTCCAATAATTGAACCAAGGTACCTGGCTTGAGTTCACGCGCTTTATGAACAAGCGTATGGAACCGAGAAACGAGTACACCCAACTGTTCATAGACTTTAGGTATTTTTAGTCGGGCAGATAATGTTTGAATGAGTTTAACCCCCGCTTCATCGTGCCCATGATGACTAGGCCATGCTTCGCGCGGCGTGCAGCCCTTGCCAAGGTCATGAACCAAAGCGCCAAATCGAACCAACGGAGACGAAGACAAATAAGCTGCCTGCTCCAATACCATTAACATGTGCACGCCTGTATCAATCTCAGGATGCCATTTTGGCGGATTGGGTACACCAAAAAGTTGATCCAGCTCAGGCATTAATCGGGCCAATGCACCAATCTCTCGCAGAAACTGAAAAAAGGCAGCCGGCGTTTTTTCTGCCAGGCTGCGCTCAATTTCACTCCATACCCGTTCTGGTACCAAATCTTCCATGGTACCCTCTCTTACCATTTTGGAGGCCAGTTCTTGAGTCTCGGGAGCCACTTTAAAACCCAATGAATAAAAGCGTGCACAAAATCGGGATAGCCTTAACACACGTACTGGATCTTCCTCAAATGCAGGAGAAACATGCCGCAACGTATATTCTTTTAAATCTTTTATGCCTTGATAAGGGTCAATCAACCGGCCATTTTCATCCATGGCAATTGCATTAATAGTTAAATCTCTGCGCAGCAAATCTTCTTCAAGCGTCACTTCCGGTGCAGCATAACATGTAAAACCTTTATAACCTCGGCCAGTTTTACGTTCTGTACGCGCAAGTGCATATTCTTCTTTTGTCCTGGGGTGCAGAAATACGGGAAAATCTTTTCCAACAGACTGATAACCAAGAGCAAGCATTTTATCCGGCGAGGCACCTACTACCACCCAATCCCGTTCTGAAACCGGCAGACCCAGAAGATGATCGCGTACAGCACCTCCAACCAGATAAGTTTTCATTATACTTCCGGCTGAGCCAAAGACTCCATAACAGCAGCAAGAAAACGCGTTGCTTCACCTCCAGTAACCGCACGATGATCGAATGTCAAAGAAAGCGGTAGAATTTTATGCACCGCAGGCTTGCCATCTATAGCAACCACCGCTTCATGGAGCCTTCCTACACCAAGGATAGCCACCATTGGCGGCACAATAATGGGGCTCGCATAACGGCCTGCAAATTTGCCAAAATTGGACAACGTAATTGTCGCTGATTTAAACATTTCCGGCGGTGTATTGCGGGCTTGTACCTCTTTTTTCAGTCGTTCAATCCATTGACGTAATTCAGAAGCAGACAGTTTTTCTGCATGATGAATGACAGGAACAAACAAACCTTCCGGCATATCCATTGCCAACCCAAGGTTAACCTCTGGATGCAGCTGTCTTGCTGCTTGCAGGTGATCATAATACGCATTCAGGGATGGTTCCTTTTTACACGCATCAATCATTGCCTGAATCAGGCGCACTGTAATATCGCTATTGGGCTTCCACGCATCAATATCGGCATCATCAAAAATACTGACAGGCACAATTTCTTCATGAGACTGTACCATGCTTTGAAGCATAGCCCTTCTTACACCTCTGAGCGGTTCAAAACCTTTTGTATTGGCTGAAGCAGCAACACGGCCGTCAGCTTTAAAAGCTTCTACATCCGCAGCAGTGATTACGCCATGAGGTCCTGTCGCTTTTACTTTGGATAAGTCAACATTAAGCTGACGAGCCAAATTTCTCACAGCCGGTGTTGCTTTAATTTTTTGAGCACTGCCATTATCTGACGCTGCACCGACAATAAAATCGTCGCTAACAGTCTGCCCGCTGCTTTCAATATGGCCCACTACTGTGCCTTCATCCTGGCGGGAAGACTCATCCGCAAATGCAACCAAAGGATGGCCTGTGATAATAACGTCATTGGGGCTGCCATAAAGTTTTTCAATCACACCATCCTGAGGTGAAGGCACTTCAACAACCGCCTTGGCTGTTTCCATGGAAACCAGAGGCTGATCGATTTTCACTTTATCGCCGGCTTTCACATGCCATTCCCGAATTTCTGCGTCCGGCAACCCCTCCCCCAAATCGGGGAGATTAAATATTTTACTCATTATGCGTACTCCATCGTTTGTTTGGCAGCTTCAATAATGCGCCTCTCACTGGGGATATAATATTTTTCAAGTTTAAAATAAGGCATAACTGTGTCGTAGCCTGTTACTCGCTGGACAGGGGCTTTCAAATCCAACAAAGCCTGTTCGGCAATCTGTGCAGAGATTTCAGCACCAACACCGCAGGTTTTTGCCGCCTCATGAATAATAACACATCGGCCTGTTTTGCTCACAGAAGACAAAATGGTATCCATATCTAATGGTTTAATGGTAGCCACATCAATGACTTCTGCAGAAATACCTTCTTCAGATAGCTTTTGTGCTGCCAGAGTAGTTTCGTGTACGGAAGCCCCCCATGTCACTAACGTAATATCGTCCCCCTGTTTTAACGTAAAGCATTTGCCCATCGGCAGAGCTTCCCCATTATCGGGTACATCCTGTTTCACCATACGATAAATCCTTTTAGGTTCAAGAAAGATGACAGGATCAGGATTACGAATAGCTGCCAGCAGTAAACCATACGCCCGTTTCGGCGATGAAGGAATCACTACCTGAAGACCTGGAATATGCGCAAACAAAGCCTCTGTACTTTCAGAATGATGTTCAGGAGCACGAATGCCGCCGCCAAAGGGCGCTCGAAATACAATAGGACAAGACAGCCTGCCTCGTGTGCGGTTACGCATCCTTGCTGCATGACAGACAATTTGATTCATTGCCGGATAAATAAAACCCATGAACTGAAATTCCGCCACAGGCTTGAGTTTTTGCACCGACATGCCTACAGCAAGACCAGCAATCATGGATTCTGCTAATGGCGTATCCATCACACGATGCTCGCCAAAGCGTTCTTGAAGGCCCTGCGTTGCCCGGAAAACACCGCCGTTTTTACCGATATCTTCCCCGAACAACACAACATCAGGATCATGTTCCAGTTCATACGCCAGCGCTTGTGTTACTGCCTCAAGCAAAGTAATTTCAGGCATTGTTAAACTCCTCAACTGCTTGTGCCCGCTGTTCAATCAGGTAATCAGGCAACGAGGCATAATGATAATCAAAAATGCTTTCTATCGGTTGTAAAGGCATGTTCATGTATTCCTCTGCTGCCTCTTGTACCTGTGCATTACAGCTTGTTTGCAGCTCAGTTTCCTTATTTTCATCCCATACGCCTTTATTCGTTAAAAAATGTTTAAGCCGCTCAATAGGCTCAAACTTTTTCGCTGTTTCTACCTCTCCTTGAGGTTGATAACGGCGGGCATCATCGGCTGTTGTGTGATCACATAAACGGTAAGTCAGTGCCTCAATCAATGTCGGCCCCTGCCCTTTTCGCGCTTTTTCAATGGCACTGCCAATGGCTTCACGCACGGCAATAACATCATTACCGTCAACTTGAAGACCTTCAAAACCTGCAGCAACAGCCTTTTGCGCCAGCGTTTTTGTTGCAGTCTGTTTTGATCTTGGTACAGAAATAGCCCATTGGTTGTTATTAACAACAAATACGACAGGAAGCTGCCATCCGCCAGCGACATTTAACGCTTCATAAAAATCTCCTTCAGAAGTACCGCCGTCGCCGATGACACATACAACTGCTCGAGGTTCTTTGCGGTATTTAATGGCAAAACCCACACCAGCGGCATGCAGACATTGGGAAGCAATAGGCACGCAAATAGGAAAATCTTCTGTATTATTGGCGAAACAGGAACCGCGCTCATCACCTCCCCAGTAAGCATAAATTTCAGACATTTTTACACCCCGCTGAATTTGTGCGGCATAATCGCGATAATAAGGCACCAGAACATCTTCAGACTGCATGGCATGCCCTATGGCTGTAGATATAGCCTCCTGCCCGTAGACAGGCGCATAAGTCCCCATTTTTCCTGTTCTCTGCAATGCAACTGCTTTAACATCAAAAAGACGAATCAAAACCATGGTTTTGTATAATGCCAATAGTGCCTCAGTATTAGCCCAAAGAGGCAGCTCCTGAGTAAGCGTTCCATCCGACGCAAGAAACTGCGTATAAATAATCTCAAAATGAGCGACAGTGTTCACTATCTTCTCCTGTTCACATTAAAAGCGCTATTAGGATACACCGAAATCTCAAGGACATCCACCCCTTACCAGCCCTTCGGCCACCCTCTCCCAAAGGGAGAGGGGAAGTAAATAACAAGCCTTCGGGCACACTCACTCCCACATTTGTTCTCCTCTCTCCCACTTTACGGGAGGGAGTGGTGCAAAGCGCTAGGAAAGGGTAAGAAATCTATTCCTTTTCAAACCGGCAAGGTAAAGTCAGCGTAAAAACAGCTCCTTTGCCAACTCCCTCGCTCTGAACGGTTAATGAGCCGCCCATTTCTTGAGCAGAAAGTGCACTGGCATGTAATCCAAAGCCATGCCCGTCTCTCTTGGTAGAATAACCATAAGAAAAAATTTTAAGCAATTGATCGGGGGCTATACCGCAGCCATTGTCAGCACAGTGAAACTCAAGCAGGTGAATCTCTGGGTTATCTGACGCTAAAAGCCTGAAACTTAATTGAATCACTTTCTTCTCAGAAGCTTGATGTTGTTCTACAGCTTGAAAAGCGTTTCGAATAAGGTTTACCAGGATCTGTATCACTCTGACACGTTCTAAAAAAATCCGGGAAACAGGTTGATAATATCTTTCAACGGTAACATGTTCATAATCTCCCTTAAACATGGATAATGCCTCTTCTATCAGACAAGAAAATGATACCAACTCCACTATCCCTGTCGGTCCACTGACACTTTGCTGCATTTTGATAATATTCTTGATATGTTCCACATTAACAGACAAACGGTTGATTTCTTCCGTTAACTGTTGATATTCTTTTTTAAACGTATTACCTGCAACAAGAAGATATTCCAATACATGTTTACCCTGTGTATTTTCGAAAAAGAATTGAGGTAAATTATTTTTATGTTCTTGCAAAAGATCCGACAGTTTGGCAAAGTTTTCCATTTCAGAAGATTTTATTATTTCCCTGATTAATTCTGAAGAAGTATTAATGCTGTTAAGGACATTACCAACGTTGTGTAAAACACTGGCTGCAACTTCTGCCATCCCAACCTGATGAGCAAGGTCAATTAATTCTTTCTGTAAAGCAAATCTTTTTTCCTGTTCTTCATGTGCTTCTTTGGAACTTAGTTCTAAAGCACGCAAATCAAGAGCGTGTGATTGTTCATAATGTTCATAAGAACGACTAATGGCATTAAGCAGCAACAACCATTCATTTGATAATACCACGTTCTCGCCCAGATATTGCTTAATTTGCCTTTCCAGCAAACGAAACATTTTCTTATTTCTCTCCAAAAGTGGTTATTGTCATTGTTTGGTTATGGAGATCACAGCCTGCGTTGGGAGCTGTAGGAGCAATCTCTCCATAAGAATAAAAACCTGTTATCGGTGTTTTCTTGCCTAAAATATCGGCAACACCCTCCAATTCTTCCTCAATGCGTTGATCCAGTACAATACGCCTTCCTACACAGCTTATCAATATAGCAAGCTGTGGCTGGTGCTCAGATAACATTTGATAACTTGAGTTAGCTGCCATAACCGCACCATCAATCAAGCGATCAAAATTGGCCCGCATGAGCTGAGCACGCCAGCCTTCCGGCATATCACCGGCAAAAATCATACTTTTATCTTGCTCGTTAACATTCAAAATTGTTCTAACGATAGATGTTTCATCTTTAGACTGACGGATGGCAAGAGGAAACAATAAAGCTGAACCTGGTAGATCTTCAGCTTGTTCCCCGAGATAAGTTTTATATAAATCCAAAGCCGATTTTTTATCCAGCTCATAAAGCGTATTGCCTGAAGATCGCGTAATTACCCGCTCTGGCCCAAAAGCATCCCAACCGCCTACAGAGCTAAAACCTATCCAGAGACTCTCACCATAAAAACCAACCACAGCAATTTCCCCCGGTATTGGCAAAGTATCCAAACCCACTAACGTTTTTTGAAAAGAGACGCCGTCTCCAGCCAAACCTCCGGTAACAAAAACCGACGAAGGCAGATTAGCTGTCAACCCTTTCACCAGTTCACTGCCATTGACCTTCTGACCATCAGAAATCACAAAAACATGCCGTAAATGCTCCTTGGGGAGACTCTCAACAAGCCGCTGTCCCGCATCAAAGCTATTTGGAACATCGGTAATATTAATTTTCTGAGTCTTGATAGAAGCTTTATCAAAAACAATGGCTGTGGAAACAATGGTATTGTCATGCAAATTCACGCCTAAAATATTTCCTGATGTTGAAGCGGAAAGGATATGTGCATTGGGATAAAAAGCCTTAAGCCGCTCAAACCACTGAGAATCATTTTCTATCCATTCCCGATCGCCAAAGACCAATACAAGCTGGGCTTTTTCTGGAGCAGGTAAAGTATTCGCTGAAAACAACCGCCATCCTTGCTCGCTATCCCATTTTTTTTGTTCTGTTTTCATTGTTATACCCCATTTGCGTCTTTGTGCTGTAACTTTATAAGATTAGCAAAGTTCTTGTAAAACTACCAGTGATTAAACTTCTGAAATGAGACATCTCTGCCGCTATGCAAGGCAGAGACTCAGGCTGCTTCAAAATGCAGTATTTTCTACAGCCGTCATTGCGAGGAGCTCTCTCTATCCCGTCATTGCGAGGAGCGAAAGCTCCGTGGCAATCCAGAACAAAGCCTGAAGAGAATATCCGTACTGGATTGCTTCGCCTTCGGCTCGCAATGACAGCGGAGTAAACTTTGCAGTTCCAAGGACGTAATTAATTCAGTTGTTTCTCTTGAATCCGGCATAACCCATGCAAATAACAATCGCTGCACACTTTTTTATGCTTGGGGCGGACACTGACCTCCCCCTTGACAAACTCATCGGCAACCGCTGTCAATCTTTCAAGCCATTGGATTCGTTCTGTGTGCCAATCTATTTTGTTAACGCCGGATATGCCAATATCTTCAGAAGCTTGCCCCTTAAATTTTGAACTGCTTGGTTTTGCTTCCGCAAATGCTGCTGCTTCAATATGTTCATCGGATAAAGCATATAACATTAACTGAGGATGCTCAGGACGCTCATCATCTTGTGAATAAGGCGGCGCAGCACCTGTTTTATAGTCAATGACGAATTTTTTTCCGTTATTCACTTGATCGATTCTATCTATCCGAAGATTCAACTGCAACGAAGATAAGGTAAGACTGATTTGCTTTTCCAGGCTAAGCACAGTAAAATCAGGACGTTGTTTTTCGCAAGCTACCCAATCCTTCAGAATTTGCTCAAGGCGTAAACTTTCCAATTTTTGAAACTGAGACGTACAAGTATCTGGTTTTTTTGAAGCAAAAGTTCGTACGGCACGAGAAACTGCTTCTTCCAATATGCGATGAATTTCTTCCTGGGTCAAAGACAATAAACGCGTTTGTGTTTTAACAGTATGCCAAAAATGTTCTAGAGTCTTATGGACAAGGCTGCCTCTGTCCATATCATTTAACCCAAAAGAAACTTTATCAAAACCTTTTGCAGAAAGACGATGCGTTGCAAATGCTCTAAACGGACAGAGCGCTTGATTTTTAATTAATGACACTCCGCCTTTTATGGATGCAGCTTCTTCAGTTGTTAAAGGTAATAACTCTGTGTCCTCTAATAGTTCCATTTGTACTGCGCGGCTGAAAATCCCCCCTAGCCCCTCTTTTTCAAAGGGGGCAGCCTGCAGAGCAGGCGGGGGATTTTCAATCAAAGGACTCGGCAAAGCAGGCGCATTATCCTTTTGCATCAAATAGCTAAGCACAACCTCATTTCCACTCTTTAAGAAACGCTGCATAAGTCTGTTAGCAAACTCCAATTCTTTTTCAGCGTTTACATGCGGCATATTACGAGCTTTTTGAATGGAATAAGGAATAAAAGGATTAGGTTTTGGCACAGCAGGCAAAACATCATCATTCATATCCATTACCCATAAATGATCGAAAAAAAGACCAGCACCCTCCAAAAGTCCAAGAACGTGAATATCTGCCTCAGGGGTTTGGGGTTGAAAAATAATACCCTGAGCCATTTCTTTCAGGTAAAAAAATGCTTTTTGAAAGTCAATAGGTTCCAAAACAGCATCAAGCTGTTGGTATTCCTTCATCAACACATTCCAACGTTCACAAACCTGATATTCAACACTATCCAGAGAACGATGACCAGGCCAATTCAATAGATTCAATAAATCATTAAAACAAACAATCCATTCGCTCGGCATCAACCTTTCTTTCAAAGGTAAAGCCAAAAATTGTTCAATGCTGCTTCCCAGTTGAATATCATGCGTTTTTAACACATTAATAAAAGAGCTTATTGATAGTGCACTCTCACCCAAAATATGAAATTTCCTATCTACCTGAAACCTTGAACCTTCTTCAGAAGATAATCCAACAAAAGGACTTGCCAGCATAAAATAAAAATCTTTTCTCTCAATCAGCCAAGGAGACTGCGTACGAAGTGACAGTATTTTTAATGCTTGTTCGATCATCGGATAACTGGAGAATTGACAGCCTATTGAAATATTGTAATGCTTTAATTGATGCGATAGAAAACGTTCGATTTTTTTTCTTTTTTCTGTAAGATTCGGCACAATGCAGCCGACAGATTCTTTATCCTTTGCCCATTGAACAAAAACCTTGATCTGTTCTTCATCCGTTAAAAAAGAAACTTTTGAAACAGTGTTTACGGGCTGATTAGGCTCGTAGATGTAATGAGGAACGCTGGAAAAAATATTCAAAAGTTTCAAAAAGGCAGGCGTTAGGCTATCAAACCCTGAAATAATAATAGGATATTGCAATTCCAATGTTCTTTGGCTTAGGATATAAGCAGGCACTTGATGAATATCCAAAGCGTTTTTATTATCCAAATATTGCTTATAGCATTCTGTCCAATGAAAAAATGCTTTAGTGTCTGCATTACCTGAGAATAAAGATTTTTCTAAAGGAATTTCCCACTCGCAGCATAACTTCCAGGCTTTTTTTACACTTTCAATCAAGCCGTTTTTGTTAAATACTGCAGATTGTTTAACAACATTAAGCCAAATACAATGCGACTGAAATTCATTTATTAAAAAAGGTTTTTCACAAGACAGCATATCCCATAGCTTTTTAATCCATATTTCATAGGAAAAAATACAAGGTGTTTCAAAAACGGCATGATAACGGCTTTCTTCCTCAGCATAACGCTGATGAAAATAGTGAGCAAGCCGCATATTAGGTGTAATTAGAACGGCTTTTTTACGAAGCAGCTCCCATATATACCCTTCATCTTTTAAGATGTTAACCATAATGTATCACAGCAGAAATCCCTTGAACGCCGTTCAACTGTTCAATTAAATCGTCTTCTGGATGAACGTGATAACGTGAACCTGGATTGACTAATACCGTCATATCCGGCTTTTGATAAGTCATCTGCACAGGACATCGGCCTCCCTGATACTGCTCAATAATTTCCTTGCAGATTTTTATATCTTTTTCATGGATTTTACTTTCATCAACTGTCAATAAAATACCTCTCGAAAAACATTCTCGCGCTTCTTGCATGGTCATGATTTTTTCTGCCCGCATCCTTGGTTTTTCTGTATAGGCATCCATAGCAATTTCCCCTTCAGCAACCAAAATAATATCTTTATTCAACTTACTCTGATTGTTCTCTAGGATCTCTGAAAATAAGGTGATTTCTATTTTGTCGAAACCATCGTCCAAATTCACAATAGCCATTCTTTTATTTTGTTTTGTCAGGATTTTCTTTATATCAATTACAAGGCCGGCAATGGTAACTCTGGATGATTTTCTTGGATCAAGACTGCGGAGGTTATCGCTAATAAAATAGCCGCATTCTTTTCGGTAACCTTCAAAAGGGTGCCCTGTCATATAAAATCCCAGTTTTTCTTTTTCCAATTGGAGCTTTTCTTTTTGTCG
>Ga0206107_1000055_pt1 | contig 123358 bp, 126 predicted proteins | sample 2B0metagenome_FD_148652 | JGI IMG/M metagenome (GOLD analysis project Ga0206107, IMG submission 148652) | Enriched microbial communities from leaf-cutter ant dump, University of Wisconsin, Madison, United States - 2B0 | ecosystem: Environmental > Terrestrial > Nest > Insects nest > Nest dump...
AGGTTCATTACATCAGCACCTGTAGCACCCTGTCCAAGAGAACGAGTGAATGTGAAAGCGCAAGAACCAGCACTAGTAGTAGTGCCATTTAACTGAGCTTGAAGCTTGTTTACTAGGGCTACTAGGTCTTCAAGACTCATTGATGAAACGTCCTGAGCTTTTGCTGGAAGAGCAAAAGTGAACGCCATAGCAACTGCAACAAAAGCTACTGCTAGCTTTGCGGCAATGTTATTGGTTATAGTCATATATAACTTTATAAAGTTTTTAAAGTTTAAACGATATTCCGTTGATTATACGAAATATCGAGAATTATAATTTACTTATAATATGAATTAATTCATATTAGCGACGTGAACTACTCAATAAAGAGCAATCCTATATATGAATCGTTGACTAGACGATTGGCTCATATATATGTCGCGAATATGCCAGATACACACCTTGCGGTCTGTATCTAGCAACCTACCCACCTCCCTTAAAGTTATACACAGTTAAGAGACAGATAAATTGCTAGAGACAACCACCGTTGGTATCGACACCAAAGGCGTGTATGCCGGAAACTAGATTAGGACCGAATTTCTATCTGGTTGCGACCGTAACGGGAAAAGGACAAGCGGAAAAATTAAGTTGATATTTAGTTGTCAAACAACGAATTGTGATCCCACACGAGTTAAATAAAAAACGTGCTTCAGCACATCGCGTACATTATTACATTGTCTTCGTAATAATGTTCGCTAACTATGTGGAAAACCCAATAAACCAATAGAGCATACGTTTTAGTGACCAAATAGTCAATGAAAAAACGATATTACTCAACTGTGTATGAAGACGACCTGTTTTGTTATTCCTTACTCCCAATTTTAGATTAGGTAATAAATACTGCTTAGTGTCAAAGGCAAAACCAAATGGCAATTTGCGTGCTGGTCGGCTTAAACTCGAAAGAACAAAATTATGATAATCAGGGTCAAAGGACTTTGTCTTTTATACTTCCCTACTGGTCTTTAGAGACAAGTATTGAGAGGGTTAGAGACAGATGATTTTAAAATATTACATGTCTTTTAAATGTATAAAGTTATTTAATTGAGCGAGTATTTAGACCAACGTCTTTCACCTTGTCTTTTAACTAGATTGTCCTCTATCATGGCGTTTAGCTCACGCTGAATTGTCTTTGAACTTACGTCCGTAATAATGTCGGCAATGTCCTTGATAGTAGCGTCACCTTTAGCGCTAAGTACGACCTTGATTCTTTCTCGTCGATCTAGATCAGAAGATGATGAGGTCGGGGTGGATTCGTAGCTACTAGATTTCACTTCCCTGTCTCTAGTTTCTCGTGGCTTGGGTTTGTAGGTTTGATGGCTACTATTATTAGTATCACCAGAAACTCGGTAATCTAAATCATCAAAGGCGGACGTATTGATAAGGTATTTGTTTAGCCCGCGAAGAACACCGTCAATCTCTTCTGTTAGAACATGTAGGACTTCCTCGGATATCAAATGCAAGACTGTCACGATGCGTAATTTACTTTCCAAAGCAATCAGTGAATGAGCAAAATTGCGTAAAGGTTCTTCCGCCAAATGGGTGCGGATAGACAAAGTAGCGATAACCGCGTTATGCACATCCTGAGCTGACTTTAATATGTCCTCAAGAAGTCGGGCTGTCTTTTCATCAGTTTCTAAAGTATTAGAGACATAGAAAATAACTGAAACAATTTTCTCTGTCTTTTTGAAAATATGCTTGTAATAGGTTTCGTCTTGGACAAGACGCTTGGTTGATTCGGTGGCTTTTATAATGTCTCTTGCATCCATATTAATGTCTTTTTGAGTGTCTCTAAACTGATATAGGACTATTAAAGACAGTATAGACTTTTATGTCTTGGTGTCAAAGTGCGGAGGCGACACGTCTTTTAAAATGCTAATAAAAGACTAGCTATTTAATGGGTTGTGCATGCAATACATAGGGTGTCTTCGTGGTATGATTAGTCCGAAGTTGTTATGAACATTGTTCTGGATTTTTAGTATGGCAAGACCCAAGAAGAAAGTAGAAAAAAGTAGTAATTCATTTTTTGACGATTTATCACCACACACTAAACAAGCGATTGGCGCGGTTGGTTTTGTAGTGCTGGGAGTATTTTTTAGCCTGTCATTATTTGATTACGCTGGCGTAGCTGGCGAGTGGACAGATAAAGGTCTGGAAGCTTTGTTTGGTAGTGGCGCATACTTAGCACCGATTATATGTGCGTTTTATGTGTACGCTTTACTGAAGCCGAAAAATGATGACAAGGTAAGTATTCCAAAGATTGTGGGTATCGCTTTTATATTTATTTCTTCACTAGGAGGACTGGAGTTGTTTAAAGCTGACTTAGGAGGTTGGATTGGTTATGGAGTAGGACATCCTCTAGCATTATTTTTTGGACCAATTGCTGCTGGCATCATATTAGGTGCGTTGGTATTGATTGGTATGTTCCTAACATTTGATATTGGATTTATTTTGCCCGGCTTTGGTAAAGACAAATCAGAAGCCAATGATGATGAAGATGTCGATGTATCAATCACTATGGGTGGTAAAAAAGTCTCAGCCGATATGGATGACGATGACCATGATGAGCCAGTAGAAACACCGGCACCTAAAGAAAATAGATTTAAGATTAGTGAAAAGATTAGTGCGGTCGCTACTGATGGTTTGACCATCTCGGCTTTTGAAGGACCTTATGATCCACCACCACTTTCTCTACTATCTAAAGATAGTGGTAAGTCAAAGAGTGGTGACGTAAAAGCGAACGCCAATGTAATCAAGCGAACTCTCAAGAACTTCAATATTGATGTAGAGATGGACGAAGTATCAATCGGACCATCGGTTACACGCTTTGCGATTAAGCCAGCGGAGGGTGTGCGAATTTCTAAGATTGTGGGCTTACAAAATAATCTCGAACTTGCTTTGGCGGCATCACCAATTCGTATTGAGGCCCCAATTCCGGGGAAGTCATTGGTGGGTATCGAAGTCCCTAATACACAAAAAGCGACTGTCGGCCTAGCGAGCTTGCTCGCATCAGCTGAGTATGTGGATTCACCAAAGCCACTGTTGGTAGCCCTTGGTCGCGATATTACGGGTGTACCTCGCTTTGCCAACCTCGCTAAAATGCCTCACGGCTTGATTGCTGGTACTACTGGCTCTGGTAAGTCAGTGACTATCCACGCTTTGATTACTTCATTACTATTCCGAAACTCTCCAGAACAATTGCGATTTATCATGGTTGACCCTAAGCGCGTGGAGCTTACTCTATATAATGGTATTCCACATTTGCTGACTCCAGTGATTATCGAAGCTAAGAAAGCCATCTTGTCACTTAAATGGGCTATCAAGGAGATGGAAAGACGTTACGATATCCTACAAGCAGAACGCGTGCGTGACATTACTTCTTATCACGACAAGGTATATAAGCCAGCTAAGGCAGAGTTTATAAAGAAAGGCTCCAAAGATGCCGACCGCGAGGGCTTGCCTGAGCCAATGCCATATATTGTGATCTTTATTGATGAGCTCGCCGACTTGATGTCTAGCTATCCGCGAGAGCTAGAAGCTTGTATCGTGCGATTAGCACAAATGTCTCGAGCTGTTGGTATTCACTTGATACTATCAACCCAAAGACCATCGGTTAATGTTATTACTGGTCTAATTAAGGCTAACGTACCTTCTCGTGTAGCTTTGCAGGTAGCTTCACAGATTGACTCTCGGACGATTCTTGATCAGATTGGTGCGGAAAAACTGCTAGGCGCGGGAGATATGTTGTTCTTGTCTGGAGAGTTGGCTAAACCAATTCGTTTGCAGTCGGCTTATATTTCTGAAGATGAGTTACATAAGGTCGTAGATTACTTAAAGAACCAAAGTGAAGGCGTAGACCTAGACTCAATCGACCTCGACAATGTCGGTGGTAACGGCTCAGAATCAGCTTTTGGCTCTATGGGTGGTGGCGATGATGAAGATGATTTGTTTGAAGAAGCTAAGCAGGCTGTGATTGATGCTGGTAAAGCTTCCACCTCTTACCTACAGAGAAAGCTTAGAGTTGGCTATTCCAGAGCTGCCCGACTAATGGATATCTTGGAGGAAAGAGGGGTTATTGGTCCGCAAGATGGTTCTAAGCCAAGAGAGATATTGATTGGTAACGATGGCGGTAGTGAGGGTGATGAATTTTAAAGATATATGGCACCGATAAAACTACAACCTTTCCTACTTCAAAAAATCATCCAACGCGTGTTCGTGTTTGGCTTGATTATCGTTGGTGCCACCTACGCTACTTGGCAGGCTCGTTATCTAATTTCTGGCCCTGAGGTAAGTGTTAACCAGCAATTAGAAACTATTCAGAATGACCGAGTAGTCCAGCTGGAGGGCAATGCTGGCAATGTGACTAAGCTATCTTTAAACGGCTACCCAATCACCATTGATGAATCTGGATATTTCCATCAAGGTGTCGTACTAGAAAATGGCTATACGATAGTAAGTATTGACGCCGAAGACCGCTACGGGCGTACTTCCCACTGGGAAAAAGGGTTTGTGTACCAAGAGCCGTCAGAGGTCGCCAATCGGTAAAACGAGCAGATTTAATGGTAATTGATATAATGAGAGTATATGGCAAAAAAGAAAACCAGTAGCAAGAAAGTAGCGGTCAAGAAGACAGCCACCACTCATGAAGACGGTAACGAGAATAATAATATTCTTGAGACTCTCCGTGAGATTAAAACTAAATTTGGTGATGATGCCATCATGACTTTTGGTGAAAACCAAAAGGTTGATGTTGACGCTATACCGAGCGGATCGATTGGTCTGGATGATGCTTTAGGTATTGGCGGTTATCCCCGAGGGAGAATTATTGAAATCTACGGACCAGAATCTTCTGGTAAAACTACCCTATCTCTACACGCGATTGCAGAAGCTCAAAAGAAAGGTGGCATCTGTGCTTTTATTGATGCTGAACACGCGCTTGATCCTGAATATGCTAAGAAACTTGGGGTAAAGCTAGATGAGCTACTTATCTCTCAACCAGACAATGGTGAACAAGCACTGGAGATTGTCGAGTCATTGGTGCGTAGCGGTAAGATTGATGTTATTGTCGTGGACTCAGTGGCTGCCCTAACCCCTCGTGATGAAATTGAAGGTGAAATGGGAGCGATGCATGTGGGTAAGCAAGCACGATTGATGAGTCAAGCGCTACGTAAACTTACAAGTGTAACCGCCAAATCTAAAACTATTGTTATCTTTATTAACCAAATCCGTATGCAAATCGGAGTGATGTTTGGTAACCCAGAAACTACTCCTGGTGGTAAAGCTTTGAAGTTTTATACTTCTGTACGGTTGGATATTCGTCGCATTGCCCAAATAAAGAAAGGTGAAGAAGTAGTTGGTGGTCGTCACCGCGTTAAAGTAGTTAAGAATAAGGTGGCAGCCCCCTTCCGTTCAACTGAGTTTGATTTAATTTACAATGAAGGTATTAGCCGTGAAGGTGAATTATTGGCTCTCGGAGAAAAGTTTAAGATGGTAGAAAAGTCTGGAGCTTCATATTCATACACCCCTGTAGGTGGTGATGACTCGACATTAGTAAAACTCGGTCGTGGCTATGATGCTGCTCGGACTTTCCTACGGGAAAATCCTAAGATTGAAAATAGTCTGCTAAAGGATGTGCGTAAAGCCATGAAAGAAGAAGCTAGTAAGTAACAAGAAAGGTCGCCCGCAGGGCGACCTTTTTAGAAAGTAAATAACTATTTACTTCCCTTTATTAGTTTGGTAGCCATCACTTCAAGCGTCATTACCATGTCATTGATGAACTTTTTATTGGCTGAATGACTATAAATATGTGTCAATTTAAAGACACTACACCCATACGCTTAAATTGGATATGACGAAAAGCCTGACGCAACTGGAAGAATAGCGTAAAACCGGCAGAAGCCACTAACCCTAAAATAACTTGCGTCGCAATTTCGGTACTGACCACTGCGTCCCACAAAAATCCCATTAACTCGCCTACTTGCACATCGAGCATATTAGCCCACACGTCAGGTACGGAGACAATTTTGGACAAGATACATACACAAAAAACTAAGAATAAAGAATTCAAAGTCAACGGATCAAAAGCTAGCTTAATACCAAAAGCATAGTAGATACGGAGCATAATTTTGTTTCTAAGATTCATCATTTTTTTAATATAACTAAACAAACTAAAAAATAGTTACTCTGATGGTAACGGATTATCGCCTTCACCTGATTGTTCCCATTCATTTTTAAAGGCCGTCTTGGCTCGGTGGATACGTGCCTTTACTGCACTCACGGTCTCACCCGATTCATCGGCGATATCTTTATGACTCCATCTTTCTAAGTAATGTAATCGCAATACTGAAGCAAAATGCCCAGGGAGTTTTGCTAAAATGCGATCAATAGCATCTCTGTCTTCTTCAAAGGCAGTGTGATTGTGCTTCTCGCCGATAAACTGCTCGAAGTCGGGATCAAGATTGATAAAACGCTTCCCTTCTTTCAAGCGTTTTTGATAAAGCGTAAAAGCCGTATTCATTAAAATCTTATAAGCCCACGAGGAAAAACTAGCTCCTGCTTGAGCAGAAAACTTGTCGGCATTGAGATAGATTTTGGTAAAAGTATCTTGCACTATCTCCTCAGCATCCTCTGGCGAGATAATAATATTGCGAGCTTTTCGCAAAAAGGCGGCCTGATATTTATCGAGCAAAAGAGCAAACATCCAAGGTTCATAGCGTGAACGTCGTAACATCTCTTCATCTCTAAAATTTTCCCCGTTGTCAGTATGTCCCATATCTGATAATATCTTTCGGCTATGTCAGTACTATCATATAACGAAATCCTGCCAAAGAAAGTAATCATTTATAGCGATGAGCCATATCTGGTTATTTCTAGCCATGTTTTTCGAAAACAAAAGCGTAAGCCAGTGAATGTTACCAAATTAAAAAACCTTAAAAATGGTCGAGTAGCGGAAAACTCTTTCCATCAAAATGAGACCGCCGAAGAGGCCGAATTGGAAAAGAAAGCCATTACTTTTATTTATGAAAGCAAGGGTGAGTATTGGTTCCATGAGAGCAAAGATAAAAGTAAGAGATTTACTTTGTCAGAAGATATCATGGGTTCAGCTGCTAAGTTCATCAAAGCTAATAGTGAAGTAGACGCTTTGTTATTTGAGGATGAAATCATTAGTGTCAATATCCCAATTAAGGTAGAACTAAAGGTAAAGGAAGCGGCCCCAGCAGTTAAAGGAAACACTTCTTCTGGTGCCACCAAGGAAGTAATCCTCGAAACAGGAGCAACTATCCAAGCACCACTATTTATCAATGCTGGTGACATTATCTCAATCAATACCGAGAACGAAACTTACGTAGAACGAATGGAGAAGGCTTAAAGAGAGATAAGAAAACCGCCGCACCGAAGGTGCGGCGGTTTTCTGTAACTTTCACAAATTAGTGAGCGATGTATGGTATCAAAGCCATAAATCTAGCTCGCTTGATAGCCTTAGCCAAATCACGTTGAGCGCTAGCCTTTAGGCCAGTTCGCTTGCGAGACAGGATACGGGCGTGTGGATTGGTTTGAGAACGAAGACGAGTAATGTCTTTGTAATCAATATGATTAGTATTTGTCTTTTTTTCAGTTTCCATATTTTATTAATTTAGAATGGGATGTCCTCTGGATTAATCTCCTCTTCAGGATAATCTGGCAACTTTGGAGCCTCATCAGGAACATTAGATGCTCCCGCGGTACTACCGCCACCATAAGAAGAACCTTCACCATTACCTCTCGGACCAAACTGGACTCTGTCAGCCACAATTTCGGTCATATATTTTTTGGTACCGTCTTGTTCCCATGAACGGGTTTGTAGACGACCCTCAACATAAGCACTGGCACCTTTCTTAAGGTATTTAGAAGCGGTCTCAGCCTGCTTTCCAAATACGACCACATTGTGGTACTCGGTTTGCTCTTGGCGTTTACCATCGCGGTCGTTGTAGACACGATTGGTAGCGATAGCGAAGGAAGTGACGCTCATACCAGATGGTAGAGTTTTCAATTCTGGATCGCGAGTCAAATTACCAAAAACCATTGCTTTATTGATATACATAAGAAGTATTTAAGTTAAATGAGATAAACCTCCTATAATTATACACTCTTTTCTTCAGTAGAACTTTCGGTATCAGATTCGTCTTCGCTTGAAGTATCATCATTACCTTCATTGTCAGCATCTCCCTCAGCTACTTCTTCAGTCGCTTCCTCTTCGCCTACATTAGTAACCATTTTTTGGTCACGAATAGCTTCGTGAAAACGGAAAGGATTTTCTTCTTCTACGTGACTCAACTTAACCATTAAGTGACGTAAGATAGAAGTATTAGCATCAATTTCCTCAGTAATAGCTAGTACATTCTCGCCGGTAGCCTTGAAGCGAATCCAACCAAAATATGCGCTCTTAAACTTACGATTTTTACCTTCTAGGTGTTTTACAATTTCGTAAGCTAATTCAAATCTTTCAGCTGGTTCTTCATCAAAAATCTCCCCGCCTTTGCTAGTAATCATCGCCTTAATAGCTTCGACTACTGCTTTGACTTCCCCTTCAGCAATCGTTGGAAGTACGTGGAAGGCTAATTCGTAGCTGTTTTGATCCAATAGATCTACCTCTACGTTTTCCGCCTCGACTGCTGGCATTTCTTTTTCAGACATGTTTATTGTCTTAACTAATAACGGCGAAACCATAACACAAATAAGTAAGTAATTCAACCTAAAATACCTACTCCACCCCACCTCTGTAGACATATAGAAAAAGACCACGATATAAAATCGTGGTCTGAGAGCTGATGCAGAATTAGACGTTAGCGGCGCGGAAAAGCAGTTCGGTCAGCGGAAAGATGAAATACTTTTCTTCCTTGTAGCAAGTCGGGCCGTTGGAGAACGGTACGAAAAAGGCTCCGTACCGACACCGCTCTTCCCAGCCAGCGTCTTTCAACAAAAAGTCGAAATCCTGATAGGAAGAAATGGGGGCATTTTCGTAGTCTTCACCACGAAGCATCCGGTTGATAGTCATAAAGACATACCAATGCACCCCGTATTGAAACGCCTGTTCGGGCGAAGAACAGCTAGCGAGGACGGCGAAGTCCTCCTCCAGCAGAATCGCTCGGACACCGTGATTTTCACAAACAACCAATTTGGACTTGCTCATCTTGAGCCCTTTCTGTCCGGTTATGTAGAGATCTCTTACCTCTACCCTTCTTTCATTATAACATATTTTTACCAAAATTGCAATTTTTAACAAAACATATCAGCAGAAGTTGTGAATGATATAATGTTAGATATGGATAATTTTAATGATCAACCTGAGGTGCTAAATAGCCCTTATGATTTTCAACCTTACTTCGATAACCCACCGGCAAATGCCAAAATCAAAGAATTAGGCACCTTACATTTACCAACTGGACAAATAATAGCTAGCGATCCCCTAGCACCGATGAATCCTGCACCATTTACAGAAACAATCGCTGGTGGCGATTATCCGGTAGCAGCCGTTATTATTAACGACCCTGAAGGTGGTGACCGCTACGCGTTAGCCCGTATCAAGATTACTAACGAACCGGCGGTGAAATGGGAAACCGCTATCACCACCATGGACGATTGGCAACCTGATAATTTATTTGGCTACTCAGTCGATTCAGGACTAGGTGGCTTTATGGATAAACAGACTTTTATAGAATTTAGTCGCTTTGAATTAGACTTCATCAATAACAATCCTCCGGGGTCAAATCTGTACGACCATTACTTCAAAGACAAATTAAAGCAAAACGCCGAGAATGGCCAAGACGAGGGTGACTGGCTAAACTATATTTTACCTGACCATAAACCAGATAATATTGTGATGTTTCATTCTGGCTGGGGTGAAGGATTTTACTCTTCCTACTGGGGTATTGATGCCGAGGGCAATATTTGTAGCTTAGTAACTGATTTTCAAGTGATTGAAAGCCCAGAAACTGGCAACTAGATTACGTGATATAATTTAATCAATGAAAATTGAGTGGAATCGGTCATCCATTTTAGTAATTCTCTTGGTGATTATCGCTGGCGGTAGCCAAGGTTTTTTCTGGTGGCAAAATCAACAAACTAATGAATACATTGGTTCCTTAGTAACCAAAATAAATAACCATAAAGATGAATTGGCTATTAAAGAAGACGTGATTAAGGAGTTGTCAGACGAGTTAGAAATGACTGCTGATGAACTTAACGACACTGAGGATCGCCTGCGTGACGAGCGTGACCGCAATGACGCCATGGAAGATCAAATAAATGAAATCGCTGGTACGGTCTCAGACTTAGACAAACTCTCAAAGACTGACAAAGAATTATTACAGAAGTACTCCAAAGTTTATTTCTTAAATGAACACTACATTCCAGAATCAATTAAAGAGATTGATAAAGAATGGAAATACACTGAAGATAAAGACTTGAAACTTCATTCTAAAGTCATGCCATTTTTTGATGACATGCTTGAAGACGCTCTCGATGATGGTGTAGAACTCTGGGTAGTATCGGCTTATCGTTCCTTTGCACAACAGGCCCAACTAAAAGGTGCTTATACCGTGACTTATGGTTCAGGAGCTAACTCATTTTCAGCTGACCAAGGTTTTTCTGAACACCAGCTGGGCACCACTATGGACTTTACCACTAGAGGTCTAGGTGGCGGATTAGATGGCTTTGAAACTACTACTGCTTACCAATGGCTATTGGATAATGCCTACAAATATGGCTTCGTACTCTCCTACCCTGAAAATAATTCTTACTATGTTTATGAGCCGTGGCATTGGCGATTTGTTGGTATTAAACTCGCGAAAGATTTGCATCGGGCTGACGCTCACTTCTACGACTGGGACCAGCGGGAGATTGATAAATATCTGTTGAATATATTTGATTAAAAAAGCGCGTACCGTAGGTACGCGCTTTTTTAGATATTTATTTTATAAAGTCTACGGGCATTGGCGAGCAATTGCTCTCTTACCTTCTCTTCATCTTCACCTTTGATGTCGGCGATTTTTTTATAAACTTCTTTGACCATCCAAGGTTCACACCGTTGTCCACGGTGAGGTATCGGCGCTACATACGGGCAGTCGGTTTCAGCATGAATTAAATCGAGTGGAGCGTTTCTAACTACCTCTTCATAATCTTTAGCAAAAGTAATTACGCCAGTAAAAGAAATGGTAAAGCCAATATCAAAAAATTTCTGTGCCTGAGCGTAATTGCCGGCGTAGAAATGTATATTACCAGGGACACGGGCGTGAGTTTTTAAAATCTCATAAGTATCATCATAAACATTCCCTACCCCAACCTCAGCCTTAGCAGAAGCCGAGTTACCTTTAGCATCGCGAGTATGAATCATTAGGGGTAAACCTAATTCGTTCGCTAGTTCAATTTGGGCAATAAATGCTTGTTCTTGTACTACCTTAGTGTCTGACTCTAGACGATAATAATCTAACCCACATTCGCCAATAGCTACCACTTTGTTATTTTGAGCTAACTCTCGATAGTAATCAGCTTCAAACTTCTCGCCTCGCGAAGTAAAACCCGTCATATTTTCTCCTAGTTCTTGCTCGTCGTGATAGGAAGCGGAAGTATGGACGGGATGGAGGCCGATAATTGCGAAGCAATTATCGGCCTCCATCGCTAACTCCACCGCTCTCTTACTGGTATCTCTTTGAGTGCCGACATTAATCATTGCCACTTGCTCATCGCGACAGCGATCAATCACGGCTGAAAAATCATCCTTAAAGGCATTGATATTTACATGTGCATGAGTGTCAATGTATGAATAAGCCATAAAAGCTGATAGATATATTAAACGTCTAAGCGAGCAAACAAATTGTCAGGTTTGGTATTGGTCGCCACCGCTTCCACAATAATCTTTGAAGTCTGTGGCATAAAAGGTGCCAAAGCATAACCAATACCCACTAACTGTTTTCGTAAATCAAAGATTATATCTTTTGCAGTCTCGGGATCAGTCTTTACCAACTTGAAAGGCTCAGTCTCGGTAATGCGTTCATCTAACTTTTGAATACCTTGCCAAATAGTATCAAGGGCTGATTGTAGGTTATAGTTTTCAATATTGAGATATTCAGGCAACTCTGTGTATCCACCATCTAAGTGAGTCTCACTCATTTTCATAATGCGAGCTGTGAGGTTACCAAGGCCATTTACCAAACCAGCCGTATAGAGTTCATCACACCTTTCGATAGTAATATCTGAGTCATCAAAAGGATGCACATGACGAAGTAAGAGGTAGCGAGTAGCTTCAGTGCCATAACGATTAACTAAGTCGTAAGGGTTAATAGTATTACCTAGAGATTTTGACATCTTCTGTCCGCCAGAGGTAATAAAACCATGATAAACCACTTTATCAGTCGCCTTTAAACCGGCACTTTTAAGCATTGCCTGCCACATAATGGATTGGAAACGTACTTGATCTTTACCGGCCAATTGCACTACTTCCCCTTGTTGCCAGAACTTTTCAAAATCACCAGCGGTTTCAGGCCAACCAAGGGTAGAAATGTAATTAGTTAGAGCATCAAACCACACATACATTACCTGAGTGTCATCATTAGGTACTGGTATACCCCAATCAAGTCGGGACTTCTCACGAGAAATAGAAAAGTCTTCTAATCCGTTTTCCACAAACTTAAGAGCTTCTAAGCGACGCCAGTTGGGTTCAATTACTCCAGAGGTAGACAGGTAATCTTGTAGATAATTTTGATACTTAGAAAGAGCGAAGAAATAATTTTCTTCTTCAACTTCCTGCGGTATGAGATTAGGATGATTAGGACAGCGACCATCGACTAAATCGGTTTCTTTCAAAAACGCTTCATCACCCACACAATAAAGACCTTGGTATTTCTTTTTGTAGATATCACCACTAGCTAAACAGCGATTCCACATCTCCTCCGCTGCCCGTTCATGATGTCGGTCAGTGGTCCGAATAAAATTGTCATAAGATAGGTCTAAGGCCTCACCTAGTTTTTTAAATTCGTTGGCAAAATGGTCAACATACGCTTGGCGAGTCTTCCCTTCAGCGTCGGCTTTTTCAGCAATTTTTTGACCATGCTCATCAGTACCAGTAGTGAAAAACACTTCATGATTAGCTAAACGCCAACTTCTAGCCACCGCATCGGCTACCAGAATCTCAAAAGCAAAACCGATGTGAGGGTCAGCGTTTACATAAGGTAAGGTGGTCGTAATATATTTGGCGGTTTCTTTCTTCATAGTTATTGGTCAGAATATCATTATTTCTGGTCTATATAAAGTTGGTAACGACAGACTGATGTCGCTTACCACCCTACATATTTAAGATACTTGATTAAAAGTTAAATATATGTTATAATTGAAAGAGGTACCTAAGGAGTTGCTCATGGACCATCATAAATCGCCTAAGAAGATTGCCAACGACAATAAGGATCCCTCGGTGATGGATCCTCTCAGAGATTTCTGTATTGTGCTGGTCATCATCGCTGGAGCGTTCGCAATTTATCTTGTCTGTCAAAACTTTTGGAACTAAAACCTATTCCCACGCCACCTCGGTGTGGGATTTTATTTTATAAAGTTAACTAACTCAGAGATGCGAACACGTAGTTGTTCTCCAGTATCTCGATTACGGACAGTTACAGTATCTAGCAAGTCAGGATTTTCACCCAAAGTATCGAAGTCGATTGTAATACAATAAGGGGTACCGATTTCGTCTTGGCGACGATAACGCTTACCGATATTACCATTGTCATCAAATGTGATGTTGCCAAACTCGGCTTTTAGTAAGTGATAAATCTCTTTCGCCTTCTCCACTAACTCTGGTTTATTTTTCAATAATGGCGATACGGCGGCTCGGTAAGGAGCGATATCTTTATGGAAACGCAAAACGGTTCTAAGAGAACCACCAACTTCATCTTCATCATAAGCATCAGCCAGAACAGCCAAAACTGATCGGTCGACACCGACTGAAGTTTCAATCACATAAGGGATAAATCGTTCTTTAGTTGATTCGTCGAAGTAGGTCATATCTACGCCAGAATGAGTCTGATGTTGAGTTAAGTCGTAATCACCACGATGATGAATACCTTCTAATTCTGACCAACCAAAAGGATAGTTATATTCGATATCCCAAGCGTCTTTTGCATAAAAAACTAGATTATCATGTTGCTTCCAACGGAGGTTTTCCGACTTAATACCCAACTTACTGTAATAAGCCATTCTTTCCTCTCGCCACTGCTCATAAACTTCAGACGCGGTGTCTGGCTTCACAAAGTATTGCATTTCCATTTGCTCAAACTCTCGTTTGCGGAACAGGAATTGTCGAGGACTAATCTCATTACGAAAAGCCTTACCTACCTGAGCTAAACCAAAAGGAATTTGATACATACCAGTATCCAAAACGTTGCGATAATTTATATAAATACCTTGAGCAGTTTCAGCTCGCAGATAAATATCTTTATCTTCTTCAGTTAACTTGCCGAGAGTAGAAGTGGCCATCAAATTCTTCTGTACGACTGGGCCAAAATTTTTCTTACCACAGACTGGGCAAGTGAGTTTATCGCGGACAGAATCAAACAGCTCGTTAATCTGCGCTTCTGACATTTTTTCGTCAGCTACTACATCGACTGTCTCCAATAAGTGATCAGCTCGTAATTTGCTATGACATTCGAGACAAATCACTAAAGGGTCATTAAAACCAGACACATGGCCACTGGCTACCCAAACTTCTGGAGCAGTAAAAATACTAGAGTCAATCGGAAAAACATTGTCATGACCCCAAGTCATGGCTTTTACCCAAGTGTCTACGACATGTTGTCTGAGCAATACACCCAAAGGTCCCCAGTCATAAGTACCGGCAAAACCACCATAAATATCTGATCCGGGGAAGACAAAGCCCTTACGCTTACAAAGTGCCACAATCTTCTCCATCTTGTTTTCTTTTTCTGACATTCTAATATTTACTGAACTGACTATTGTTAATTTGATTGAACTGTACCACTACCCCTCTGATTAGCAAGCTCCGCTGTGACATTTCCGCCACTAGCTCGTACCACAGTGCCAGTAAAGCTGTCATCAGCTCGTAACTGAATATTTGAAACTAAATTAGCTACACTACCCAAAATAGAGGAACTCGGACTGAGAGTAATTCCAAAAGTACCACGGGAAGTGTGACCAGAATCGACATTACCAACCCGCCATTCAACAGTACGATTTGTAGGATTGTAATTCCAACTGCCATCACCAGCCCCGTTTCCGTCCCACTCTACATAAGCTGGCAAAGTAGCCGTCACAACGGCACCAGCCACATTGTTGCCACTATTGGTGGTACTAAACTCTATCCGGTAGCTAGTCTTACGTCCAACTACAGGTGGCACACTACCACTTAAGACATCAATAATGCGGCCACTAGTGACCATCTGCCCTTCTACCTTAACAGTTCTGTTAATCACATCTGAGATTTCTTCCTGTGGTGAAGACGACGATAATCTTTTACCACTGACAGAGATACTCGCCACCACTTGTGGTGATTGGTTAATCCCCGGATCTAGACGCATTGCAAATGATAATCGCTCTTTAGCACCAGCCTTTAATTCTTTTAATCGAGGATTGGAGTTGCCGTCAAAAGTAACAGTGCGGGTATTAGAATCATAATATCCACCATTCACAGACACTTGTGAATCTACCAAGGAATTACCAGACAATTTTACTTTCACCACCCCATCGTAAACAGGTGCGCCAGCACTATTTTCAATTTCAATAGAAACGTTGGTTTGCGCCCCCGGAGATACAGAGACTACTTCTTCGGTGTTGTTATTGATAGTGACCTTAGTGGAGATAAACGGATTCTCTAAGGAAAACTCCGTATCAGTAGTAGCTAAGACCGACGCCAGATTTCCCGGGTCACGCTCACTAGCCACTCCCACTTGGAACTTGATAACTTTATTTTCACCAGCATCTCCAGAAAACTTGCCGTACATATCGATAGTGACGCTCTGTTCAGGCTTTAACTCTGGAATATTCCAAACATTGCGACCACTCATAGTTTCGGGTGTGGATTTTACAAAATCAAATCCACTAGGATAATCGGCTCGAACTAAGACATTATAGATAGGGTTGGCAGAATTAGAAGTAACCGTCACTGAAATCTTATTCTCTTGATTAGCGGAGACTTTATTGTTGGCCACAGTTTTGATAACTACCGGTGCATGACTAATCTTAAAGCGGATTGGTTCAGCATCTTTATAGAAAGTTGCACTACTACCTACCATGCGATACTCGATAGAGACTTTAATTTCTTCTTCTTGATTTTCTTCACCAAAGACGCGCGCTTTGATAGGAATGTTGTGAGTTTCATTGGCAGCGATTTGTTCAGTAATAGGAATACGCTCGGTATAAAGAGTCTTTTCATCTTCAACCGAACGAGTGCCAGCAGGATAATCAACTATCAAGGTTGCGGTTTCAATTGGGATAGAATTGTTATTGGTTACTCCCACCTGAGCTTGCATCACCTCACCACCACCCAGAGATAATGGTGCGGTAATACCAATGGAAATGTTAGCACCAGAGACACTATTGTGGCCGAGCAACATATACGCACTGGATAAAAGTACTGAAATACCAAAAAATACCAAACCGATAAGAATTAATTTGGCACGATATCTTTTAAAGAGAAAATTCTCTTTCTGATAATGAGCGGTTGGTTCACCTTGGGGTGTGGAGATATCTTCCCAAGCATTATGAACTGGTGTTTGTTTAGCTGGGCTTTTAATATCACCGAACACTTCCCTGTCATTCTGACTGGTTTCGGTACGGGGACGAGGGTTTTCGTCTCGCGAATACAGTCGCTGACGTAACTCGTCTAATTTTTTATTAGATTGTTTGTCTGCCATATATCATGGACAATTATAACACCATAAATATTACAAATGACTCACATCTTTCGCTCTAGAAATAGCAATCTCGGCGGTAGCCGGTAGCGGTGGCAATGTCCACCATTCGGCAGTTGCTAAATAGTTTTCAAAACTATTTTCGGTAGCGATATACCCAAGATTATGCAGTAACCTCAGAGTATAGATGGCTACCAAATGTTTACCTTCTTTTATAACCGACTGATCGAGTACAGATTTAAAGTCATCAAATAATTGTGGTTGATAAGCCTCACCCTGAATAAACTGCCTAGTCAATTTCACGACGTTTATAACCGTAATGCGGGCTGATTGGGTAGTACTCAAGGTAAAAAAATTCTTTTCACATTCAATACTACCAATTTTCCAACCAGTTTTACCTTTAATAAGTGAAACCTTAACCAAAGAAAAATCTTGAAGAGAAAATCTCTGTTTTGATCTCTCCTCTCTTACACTGCGAGCAGACGCCCACAACATACCAGCTTCACGAGTAAAGAGTAACAGTGATTTATCTGAGGTGTTATTACTGCGAGAGCCACACACTATAGCTTTGGTTGTATAGGTTTGGTATGACATTTGTCCTACTTAATCTCGATAGTATACGAATTATCACCAGCTAGTACTTCCTCGCCATGAGCATCGCCATAAGTAATGGCGGTAGTACCGGTCACGCGACAGATTTCGGATTCAAATTTTTTCACAATCGCTTCCCCACTGTCGCTAGTTTGGATAACCAAATTGATGCGGTCTTGAGGTTGTAAACCTTGGCGTTTACGTAAATCTTGTATAGCACGGATTAAATCACGAGCATCACCTTCCATCTTTAGATCGGCAGTAATATTGGTATCTAGAGTTACCCGAGCTGTGGCTCCGGTGTCAAACACTACTTCTTTCACATTAATTTCCTCCGCAATAATATTGGCGTACTCTTTAGTTAACTCAATATTAAGAGTTAATTTCTGTAATGGCTGACGTACCTTAATACCTGCTTTGGTTCTCATTTCTAAGGCAGTGGTCACAAACTCACGCACTAAACTCATCTCCCCTAATACTACTGGGTCGATATCTTTAGTGGCTGGCCAATCGGCTAGATGCACGCTTTCAGCATCGTGATCATCCCGTACTTTTTGCCAAAGATACTCGGCATAAAATGGCATAGAAGGTGCCATCACTAACGATAACTGTTGCAAGACAAAGCGGAGGGTACTTAAAGCTAACTCTTTATCTTCAGTGTCTTCACCCTTTAGTCGATCACGAGAACGACGAAGATACCAGACTGATAAATCATCAATAAAATCAGCCAACGGCCTAGTAGCTTTATCTAGTTCGTAATTCTTAAAGCCAGCAGTTGATTCGGCAATTAATTTATTGAGACGTGACAAAATCCACTGATCAAGGACATGACCAGAACTGTCACTGGACTTAATATCACTCGCAAACATCTCATACATTTGTAATACGTTATGCAGGCGACCAATATTCTTTCGCATCAACTCTGTCGCTTCTTTTTCGGAGAAGTTTAAATCTTCACCCCGCATAATCGGAGCAGACATCAAGTAGTAGCGGACCGCATCGGCCCCGATTCGGTCTACTAATTCCATCGGATCAGGATAATTTTGTAACGACTTAGACATCTTACGACCATCTTCTGCCAAGACTAAACCATTTACTATTACATTTTTGTAAGGTGAAGTATCGAATATAGCGGTCCCTAAAACAATCAAGGAATAGAACCATCCACGAGTTTGATCAAGACCTTCGGCAATAAAATCAGCTGGAAAATAATTGTTGAAATTGTCTTTATTTTCAAACGGGTAATGACGCTGACCGTATGGCATAGAGCCACTCTCAAACCAACAATCAAAGACGTCTTTAATACGCTCTAACCTAGTGCCATTATCGTCGAAGACGGCGTAATCATCGATATATGGTCGATGAAAATCGAGTTCATAATTATCATTATGTGGTAATGGTACAAAGTTTAATTCTCGCCATTTACCATTCTTTAATTCGCCGTGAGTCTGATGATAAGTTTCTGACTCTCGAGGAGTTAAGCCTAAAGCGGCGTATTCTAAAGCCACTAGTGAACCAGCATGGCCAACGAATAATATTTTTTTGTTGGTATATTGCTGATCAATTTTATAAAGGGTCTCGCCTACACGCTTTTGCAAGTCGCGATAATTTTCATTATCACCTAATTCTTTAGTGTACCGTTCTGCCCAATTGGCAAAGTTGGCATTGAATTCAGACCAAGTCTTACCCTCAAAATCATGAGCGATGTTAATCTCACCAATGCCAGTATCAGCCTTAACGTCAGCTGGACTAAGACCTAACTCAGCCTGCAAAATCTCAGCTGTTTGTTTAGTGCGATCGTATCCAGAGTGAATAATAATATCTACCTTACCCTGCAACTCTTTGGCTACTTGTTTTATTTGTTCGATTCCCGTAGCGGTTAAGGCATCTCTAGTATCAATGTTGCTTCTGATTTTTCCAGCTACATTTGATTCAGCTTCACCATGTCGCAAGATAAGATATTGATTACCACTTTGTTTGGTGTGTTTGGTTAGATCAGCTAACGAACCAAAGACTTTATATTCCTTTGTCTCAGGATTACGCCAAATCGGTAGCGGGGCGCCCCAATAGCGTTGACGACTAATCGCCCAATCACGAGCGCCCTCTAACCAATTACCAAAACGATTTGTGCCGATATGTTCTGGCACCCAGTGTACTTGGCTATTTTTTTGGACTAGGTCGTCTTTCAAATCGGTTACGCGTACAAACCAAGAAGTAGTAGCGTAATTCAATAGTGGAGTATCACATCGCCAACAATGCGGATAGCTGTGAGTAATATTCTCCTTACGGAACAACCGGCCTTTGGTAGCTAAAGCACGGACCACTTCAATATCAGCATCTAAGTGAGTAATCTCAGCATCAACATCGTCTTTAGGTTTTACTAGGCGACATTCAAAATCGCTAATAAAATCCATGAACTTACCTTCCTCATCGACGTGATGAGCAATCGGAATATTATATTGGCGAGCTAAATTCATATCATCCTCACCATAGGCTGGCGCTAGATGCACTCCACCAGTGCCCTCTTCTCCTAACCCTACGTAATCAGCATGATAGATTTTCCACGCATTCTCTTTGTGCTCTACTGGTCGTTCCTGCCAATAATCAAATGGTGGTAAGTAAGAACGACCAACTAGCTGATCACCCTTAAATTCGGATACGATTTCATAATCATCAGTAGCTAATTGTGACAACCGGCCTTTGGCTAAAATCACAAATTCATCCGCCACTTTAACTTTGACATAATCAAAATCCTTATTGACGGCGGCTGCAAAGTTGCCCGGCAAGGTCCACGGGGTAGTGGTCCAGACTAGGAGTGAAGTATTTTCCTCATCTACCAAAGGTAACCGCACTGTGACTGCAATATCTTTAATATCCTTATACCCTTGATTAACTTCAAAGTTAGACAAAGTCGTGCCACAACGTGGACAAAGATGCATAGACTTAAAACCTTCATACACTAGACCTTTATTATTGAGTTCATTAAAAACCCACCAGACACTTTCAGTGTAAGTAGAATCCATGGTGCGATAATCGTTTTCCATATCAGCCCAACGACCTAGACGCGGAATTATCTGCTTCCAATCATCGCGATATTCGAGTACCGCCTCGCGGGCAGCTTCATTAAAATTCTTGATGCCGTAATCTTCGATGTCTCGCTTGGTAGCTAAGCCAAGTTTTTTCTCGATAAGATTTTCTAGTGGTAAACCATGGCAATCCCAACCCCATTTACGATTTACACGATATCCATTCATAGTCCAAAAACGCGGAATAGCGTCCTTAATCGTACCGGCTAAAATATGACCGTAGTGTGGCAAACCCGTAGCAAACGGTGGCCCATCATAAAAAACATAATCTCCATGAGGAGCATCTTTATCAATTGATTTATTAAAAATATCTTGATCCCGCCAAAAGTTGAGAATTTCCTCCTCGCGGATAGCGTTGTCACTCTTTAAGGTGACAGGTTCAGCTACACCGTCCACTTTATGTAAATTTTCTTTACTCATATTTTATGTATATCAGACATTAATAAGCACAGATATCAGCCGTGCTTTTTGATAGTACCACGATAAATTATAAAGAAAAACCGGTGAGCTAGAGCCCACCGGTTTCACTTCAAAAGTGTCATGGTCAATTATAACTTCATGATTCGAAAACCAGCAAGAATAGCGAGCCAACTGCCCGCTATAATGGCGACAATCAAGGTGATATTGAAGAGCATCTCTTCCTCCTTTGTGCTGTCTATAAAGCCCCCTCTTGGGACAGTATTACTGCCTTATCTTTGCCTCTAAGACCATTGTAGCCACCAATGCCATTTTTAGCAACTACTCGATGACACGGAATATTTTTATCTTGATTTTGTTTCATCAAAGCACCAACCGCACGAGCTGACTTAGGCTGACCCGCTCGCTTAGCTACTTCACCATAAGTCATAGTCTGACCCTTGGGAATTTGACTCACGATAAAGAGAACTCGGGCTTTAAAGATTTGTTTATTTATGGCACAAGCTAAATCGTGCGGACTAGGTAGATAGCCAACACTCTGTAAAAATTCCTTGATAATCTCTCCTCCCACAAATTTAAAGCCCTGTTTTTTAAATACCTTAATCCAATATTTAATTTCCTCATCTACTGACACCACTCCATCATTCTCCTTTAACCTTTCATTTGAATGAAAGGTCAACCAAGCAGAAAATGAACCGTAATCTTTTTGGAGAGTGCTAATTAATTTCGCATTATGAATTACCGCGGTAATTTTCAGACGATTCCTAACGATAGTACTATCATTTAACAACCGATTGATGTCCGCCTGATTAAAACGAGCTACTTTAGCAACTACAAAATTTTTAAAGGCTTTATTAAAAGCTACTCGTTTTTTGAGCATCAAATCCCAAGATAAACCGGCTTGGTTTATTTCTAAAGCTAATCGTTCAAGTAAAATATTGTCGTTAGTCGTTGGAAAACCATATTCGTAATCATGGTAATACTGATGGAGTTTATTGGTTTTCGAAAATTGACAATATGTCATTACATTTTTTTAGGGGCTTTTATCGCTAACAACCATAAACCATTTTTAATGGTTTGCTTCACCGCTAAAGATACGAAGGCTTTATAGGCAGAGAACTCATCGGTGGCATCAGCAATCTTTTCGGTACCATAAAAAGAATTAAAAGCAGCCGATAATTCAACTAAGAAAGTAGCTATCTGATGTGGCTCGCGATCTACGAAAGCACTAGCCACCACCTCTTCGAAGCGATATAAAATCTTTTCTACAGCATAAGCATTGGTGGGTATATGACCAGACTTAAACTCTGGGACCACACCAGCCTCTTTTGCTTTCTCTAACACCGAAGCAATACGAGCGTGAGTATACTGTAGGTAAGGTCCAGAGGCACCCTCGAAAGATAAGGCTTGATCCTTATTAAAAATAGTATCCTGATAAATACTACCTTTCAAAGTAGCGTATTTGATAGCCCCAATCGCAATATCACGAGCGATTTGCTCATCTACCTGACTACCAGATTCTGCCATTTTGGTTTTAGCAGCATCAGTAATTTCATCAATGAAACTAATGGCAGAAATAACATCTCCAGTTCGGGAAGACATTTTACCGGTGGTGAGTCTCACCATACCGTGACCGATATGTTCTGTCTTCATGGCCAATTCTGGATAGACAAAACTCATCGCCTTTAACAACACCTTGAAATATTCATTTATCTCCTTGGCGGTAGAAATAACTGAATGATCATAACTTACGTAGTCATTCTTTAACTTAGCTAATGCTAATTCCTTGGCTTCATAAGTTGGCAGACCTTGCGAATTTAAAAATACTCGAGAATGCAGACCATATTCTTCCCCCTGAAAAACTCTGGCCCCCTCACTCTCCTTAAACACTTCGGGATTAGACAACACTAACTCCTTACCTAAAGGGGCTGCCTTACTCTCAAAGAAATAGTGATCAAACTTAGTATCAACTAATTGATAAATGGTTTCAAAATAATCCAATGATATTTGTCTACCTCGATCGTAGAGCTGGTTGATTATCTCATCACTCCGGTCATAAACAGCTTTGTTGATACGCTTTATATCTGCCGATGCGGTCTCATCATCACGATTAGCTGTGGCACCAAGTGCATACGCTTTACCTAAATCTTTAGCAGAAAAATCATCGGTGGCGGTAATACCGAGCTTTTGCATTCCATAAATAGCACACGCCACATGTAAACCAACATCGCCTTGGTAATTCACTCGTTTAACCTCGGCACCTTGAAACATGAATAAACGCGCAATTGATTCACCAACCGCATTAGTAAATAAATGTCCAATATGAAACTCCTTAAACGGATTAGGGTCTGTATACTCAACTAAGACAACCTTGTCTTTCCAATTAGAGTTACTTCCCCACTGATCACCTAATTGATTGATGCGGATAATTTCTTGAGTAAAAAAATCACGAGCTAGATAAAAGTTAATAAACCCTGGACCAGCTACTTCAATTTTATCAACGTACTCAATTTGATTGGCTAATCGACTGGCAATTTCCAGAGCTAGCTCTCGAGGATTTTGTTTTACCGACTTCGCTACGACCATCGCCACGTTGGAAGCATAATCGCCATGATTTAGATCAAGCGGGTGTTCAACTGTAAAATCGGGTACGGAGATACCCATTTCTACTAAAATATCGGCAATAGCCACTTTGATAACATCCTGCATAAGTATCACCACAATAGCAAAAAAAATAGGCGCCCGCGAGTATCGCGTGCGCCATTTTTGTTTAGACAGGCTTCTTGGGGAGTTTCCTACGAACCACTACTACTTCAACCTTTTTTCCCGCAGGAAGGAGTACATCCGCCGACGAACGTTCACGACGCTTGTCTTTATGGTGATCAGAGGTAGCAAAAGTGGCCTCCACCCTCCGAGCAACTGCCTTTGAGGCATTTCGTGACATCCATCTTTGGTTGCCGCCAATAAACATCTATATTTCTCCAGAAAGAACGTACTCTTTCATTATAACACATATCCTAATATTAATCAACTCTAGTCACTAGCTCGCTAGTTTTGAGACTATCATCAATCTGGAAGACTTCCCTACCTAAAACCTGTCCTCGCTCAGTCTCTACAGAACAACGCCACTTACCTTCGCGGTAACTACCTATTTGAGTGTAGCCTCGGTAACCGTCCTGTCGGCCACCATGTATAGGATACGGTATCCGAGCATGAGTCATCCACTTATTAAGTGTGGTGTCATAGTATTCCCAATGGTGATAAATCTCGGTCGATAACCTAGTCGGCGCAAATACATTAGCAAAGCAATAAGCATTGTCACCAATGGAAGGATGAAAGACGTCATCGGAACGTTTCCAGAATTGCCACCACTTACCAGCCTCATACTTTAACTGGTATTGGCCGTTTTCAAATCTGATTACAGAATGGTAAATACCGACATCATTTAACGATAACGGAATCGGCGGAATAATATTGAAAAAATACAGAAAATTCATACCGGCATAAATACATCCGATAGAAAAGACAATCATGCGCATTTGCAAAGCCATGAAATTAGGGATGATCAACTTTAAGATAAAGACCAACACCCCGATGATAAGCAAAGCCAACAGTCCACTACCAATAAATATCAAATCTCCCATTTCTCCTAAGAGTACTGGCACCACTAACACCATGTAGGAAAATAAGGCAGGGAAAAATATCGATAACATTAATACTAGCCGTCCTGATTTTTTAGTTACCCTCTCGTTTAAGTAAATAATCACCGCGATCAATAAGAGATAAGGCCAGCCGTCTCCAAACGAGGCACTGCGACCATAAAATATCAGCATGCCGGACAGAATACCTCCGAAAGAATACTGAATAGCAATAGAAGCATAGGTCAGCATCTTCTCGTTCCATTTATCAGATAACTTGCCGGCTACGGCCGTATAAAATAACACAATGCTGATAATAGCGAGCACGACGTAAAACAACAGAATGAGATTATCAAACAGATTATCTACCTGATTTAAAAGTAAAAAATCGTTTAAGAAACCAAAAACGAAAGCCAGAGTTAACCAGTGATGTTCTACAAAACGACCGAGTTTAGTAGCTTTAAATCTTCTTAACAATCGTCGCATTGTAAAATTGTAACATTATAAATAGATAATGTTATTTAAGACTAAAGGGCGGCAAGCGAAGCTTGCCGCCCTTTGTTTATCATCAACTAACTAAACAAAACTTTCTGGTACCGGAAATTTGAGGCATAGATTCTCAACTTCTTCTTTTAAGGAAAGTTTCTTCTTACTGTCGTCTTTATGCCGTAGAGTCTCAATCATAATCTCGGCAATTCGTGTCGCTTCAGGTTCTTTCATTTGTCGAGTAGTCATGGCTGGAGTACCAAACCGAATACCAGATGGATCTAACGCGGTCCTAGTTTCGTCAGCAATCATATTTTTATTTAGAGTAATGCCAACTTCATCCAATACTGTCTCTGCTTCTTGTCCAGTAATACCAAGTGATCCGTATACATCGGCAAGGATTAAGTGATTAGAAGTTCCACCACCCAACATCCGAACACCTTCATGTGCAAACACGGCTTCCATAGCTTTCGCATTTTTCAAAATCTGACCAGCATATTCTTTGAAAGCCGGTGTCAAAGCCTCTTTAAATGCCACCGCTTTACCAGCTAGAACATTCATGTGTGGGCCACCTTGCAACCCTGGGAAAACCGCTTTATTTATCTTTTTAGCAATTTCTTCATTATCGCGAGTCAATATCATTCCGCCCCGAGGTCCACGGAGAGTTTTGTGGGTAGTGGTAGTAATAACATCAAACCCATCAGCAAAAGGATTGCGTGCTACCCCACCCGCAATCAGTCCAGCGATATGTGCCATATCAGCTACCGTATAAGCCCCCACTTCATCAGCAATAGATTTCATCTTGGCATAATCTAACTCTCGGGAATAAGCAGAAAAACCTGCCAAAATTATTTTCGGTTTTTCTCGTAAAGCCACCTCACGTAATTCATCATAATCTATCTCCCCAGTATCAACATTCTTCATCTTGTAACGAACAAAGTTGAATACTTTGTTTATCGCCGTGGTCGGGTGTCCATGAGTAAGGTGACCACCATGAGATAAATCCATACCCAAAACAGTATCTCCCGGCTCCATTAAAGCAAAGTACATTGCCACATTGGCTGGCGCTCCAGACAGGGGTTGAACATTGGCATAGGCACAATCAAAAAGTTGTTTCGCCCTTTCTATAGCGATACTTTCAACTACATCCGTATATTGTTGCCCCCCGTAATATCGTTTACCCGGATACCCTTCAGAATATTTATTGGTCAACACTGAGCCGTTCGCTTCGCGAACGGCTCGAGACACATAGTTCTCACTAGGTATTAATTCCAACCCTACAGCTTCACGTCTCTCCTCACCTTCTAAAGCTGAAAATATTTCTTCGTCTTGTTTTTTTATAAAATCGTAGCTCATAGCAAAATCACGTTTTCTTAATTCTGATAATTCGGTTTTAGCTACATCAGATCATGGTAAAGAAAAAATTAACTAAGAGTGTAGGTCTTTATTATAACCTCCAGCGACAGTTAACTCCGCCTTAATCGCATCGTGTGACTGATAATCTACTAACTCTACATGTTCAGGTTTAAAGTTATCAAGCGAAGTAACTTCGTCACTGATTTTTACCTGTGGAAAAGCTAAAGGTTCACGAGCCAATTGCTCCTTAGCTTGCTCAATATGATTTTCATAAATATGAACATCACCAAAAGTATGTACGAATTCACCGGGTTCACGTCCAAGTATTTTAGCGATAATGCAAGTGAGTAAAGCGTAACTACCAATGTTAAATGGTACACCTAAAAAGATATCGGCACTTCTCTGATATAGCTGGAGACAGACTTTGCCGTTTTTAATATTTACCTGATACATATTATGGCAAATTGGAAAACGAGCAGCCTCACCTTTGGCGGCCATCGAATACATATATTCCGGATTCCAAGAAGTCACTAAAGTATTGTGGGCATCCGCATCTTTGGTTAGCTCATCAATTACCCAACCGAGCTGGTCTACTTCCCGACCATCATGAGCTTGCCAGCGTCGCCAATGTTCACCGTAAATATGTGGCAATTCACCGTGAGCCATGGCGAAAGCGTCATCAGTTTTTATTTTTTCAATAAACTCTTCTTTAGTGAGAGTCTCTGCTTCACCCTTGGCGACCTTTTCATTATAGATTTTATAAGGATAATCGTCCCAAATATGAACGTTGTTATCTACCAAATATTTAATATTGCTTTGGCCAGACATAAACCAATAGAGTTCTTGCAAAACTCCCTTCCAATAAACTTTCTTAGTAGTCAAAAGAGGCAACCCCTCAGATAAATCAAAGCGTATTTGGCGACCAAATAAACTATAAGTAGTGACGCCCGTACCTTTATCAACTTGTTTATCACCTGAGTTGATTAGTTCCTGCATCAAATCTAAATATTGATATTCTGGGTGTTTGTGGCTCATAGTTATTTTTTATTAACCTTCTTTTTAGTAACCTTACGTGCCAAAGGACCAGTTTTAGGCGGCACATAAGAAGCAAAGTTATTCTGATGATAACGTCCGGTATCACTATAACTCTTTTTGGCTGTAGAAGATAAAGTAGAAAAAGTTAACTGAGCAATCTCCATACCTGGACGTAACACAATGGGAACATTATTTAAATTACAAAGTTCCAACGCAATATTTAAATAATGTCCCGGATTTACGATACTGGCAGAATTATGCACAATCAAACCAATCCGAGCGAGTGAAGATTTACCATTTACTTCAATCAGATAATGTTCACTACCGAATTTCTCTTTAGAGTAACCTAAAATTGATACTCCTGGGTGTAGGACAAACTCATCACCGTCTTTAACTTCGACAGTTTGAGTATTGGGGTAAATACCCTTTACAGGATCAATTGCTTTAGTGGAATGAGTGTCAGTAATGATAAAAGTATTACCCAAACGGATATCGTAAGTGGCTGGTTGAAGCTGTTTTGGTACAAAAGGTTCTAAAATAATTTCCCCTTTCTTGACGGCAGCGTGAATATCTTTATCAGACAGAAACATATTTATTCAATCACAAAAATTTTGTCAGTCCCATAATAATCCTGCCAATTTTGATTATAGTGTGAGAACATTCTTTCTAATCTCTCTTGAGGCAATTCCTTAATGCCAAGCTCTTGCATTAAGGATTCAATTTCGGCTCGAGCCTCAGCTAAGACTGCTTCATCATGAATGACTTTTTCAAACTCAGCCAAATAACCATAGCCAGCGTTTTTATCAATACAGACATTCAAGCCTTTGTAGTTATACTCTTCACGTTCACGTGACCACTTAGCCTGATATTTAAAACCAGCCTGCTTCAACACTTCGTCTAACTCATCTAAGGTTTGGTCAATTAATTCTTCGAATTCCAAACGAGAAACGGTATTAGCACTACTACCCTCATCAACTGAAGCTTTAATCACCAAATAAACCAACTCATCTTTTTGACGAGTACGAATAGAGAAATTAGTCCCTCGCTTAATAATGTCATCTAAATTATCGTTCGCTTCGGTAGTTAAATAATCTTTAATTAAAGTTCGCAATTGTTCTATATCACCACCTTCAAAATAATGATTGAGTTGTTTATTACAACTAGTCATTGAACACTCTGGATCAAGCTCACACATTTTTTGCTTTAGAGCTTCTACATTAATCTGATCTCCGAGAAGAGACTTAACTTCAATTTCGTATTGAGACATAACCCGTATATTATACCTCGAACTATATCCGTGTATAATTGACACATGTCATATAAAGGGGTGCCAGTCATAATTGTAGCGGCAGTAGAAAAGCATAGTCATGGAATCGGTAATAAAAATGGGCTTATTTTTCATGCCCCAGAAGACCTAAAAAGATTTAAACAGCTAACCTTAGGTCACCCCGTAATTATGGGTCGCAACACCTTTGAGTCGATATTGAAGATATTAGGAAAACCATTACCAAATAGAACCAATATTGTCATAACTTCTAATCAAAACTATCACTACGAAAATACCAAAGTGGCAAACTCTCTGGAACAAGCACTGTCGATAGCTCTGGAGGAATCACCTACTGAAATTCATATCGGTGGTGGTGCCATGATATATAAATTAGCTTTACCGATAGTAGATAAACTATATTTAACTTTATTTGACAAGGAAGTTGATGCTGACACCTTTTTCCCCACATATGAAAATGATTTCAAAATAGTGAACCGTTCGGAATTAATGATTTATGAGGGTACGGAATATCAGTGGGTAGATTTAGAGAGATAAAATGAAAAAGCCGGCGAAATGAATCGCCGGCTTATTTATTTAAAAAACAGACCGCAGTTCCGGGAACAAAATCTCTTTCCTGAACAAGAAAGGATCTCGCGAACGTGTCCGCAAAAGCTTGATACTGTCATCCACCATCAAGGCTTTTTCTTCAGACATACACCCAATCTGACTATCGAACCCTTCCAGATGACACCAACTGGCCTTCTCCAGCGGAGGTTGTGGCACCAGATGATAGCCCTGAGCAAAGAACGCTACGCTATGATACATGTACATATCGTAGAGTTCAGCCCGCGGATGATCAGCCGACAGAAAACGTTCATAAGTCTTCAGATGCATAACAGGGCTACCACCAACCATACCGACTTCTTCCCGCACTTCTCGGTAAGCAGCCTCCTCGATACTTTCGCCCTCTTCAACACCACCCTGCAAGGGAGACATGTTGAGACGGCCGTCGGTTTTGGCACCTTCGTGCAAGGCCAGACAGACACTCTTGCCGTCCGGCGAAATCAAAAAAATCAGAGCAACGTTGCGGATTCGATGGGCAGGAACTTCCTGCTTAACTGCATTCAACGAACTTAGGCTCATCAAGATTCCCCTTGTTTAGCATTTAGTCCGAGTGGATTTATACCACATAAGTTTATAAATTAAAAGGGGGGCGGCCATAGGCCGCCCCCCTTTTAATTTTCTACGCCTAGATTAGTCAGCTACGGTGATACCCATAGAACGACAAGTACCTTCAATAGTCTTCATGGCCGCTTCGATAGAAGCAGCGTTTAGATCAGGCATCTTCTTTTCAGCAATTTCGCGCAATTGATCACGTGTTATAGAACCAACTTTTGATACTGCATTTTTCCCAGAACCCTTTGGCTTACCAGCAGCTTTCAAGATCAGTCTTGAAGCTGGAGAAGTCTTAAGGATAAAAGTGAAAGAGCGATCATCAAAAACTGAAATAACAGCTGGTACAATTTCACCCATTTGCTCACGAGTCTGTTCGTTGAATTGGTTAACGAACTCGCCGATATTAATACCAGCCTGACCCAAAACCGGTCCTAAAGGTGGAGCTGGAGTAGCCTTCCCTCCCGGAGCCTGAACTTTAATTTGTTTTATTAATTTCTTTGCCATAAATGTTGTGTTAGAAGCGCAACAGCGCCGTTATAGTACAAGAAAATTGGAAATAATCAACTAGTTAGACCTTCTTGATTTGGAGAAAATCTAGTTCAACTGGAGTCTCCCGACCAAACATAGATACCAATACTTTGACCTTGCCACGATCCTCATCAGTCTCGGCTACCTTGCCTTCCATTTCTTTAAATGGACCATCGGTAATAATTACAATATCATCTACACTAAAGTCGACTTTATGCTTTGGAGTATCGGCAGACATTCTTCCCATCAAGACATTTAATTCGTCAGCTGACAAAGGTACTGGTTGAGTACCACTACCTACGAAACCAGTAACTCTAGGAGTATTACGGACCACATACCAAGAGTCGTCATCCACAATCATATCTACTAATACGTATCCTGGGTAGATGCGTTCCTCTTCGGTAACCCTCTTACCTCCTTTAACTCTAATCTTTTTTTCAGTTGGCACGATTACATCAAATATTTTGTCATTCATATTTAATGAATCGATACGCTGTTTAAGGTTGCGGGCCACAGCATTCTCATAACCAGAATAGGTATGAATTGCGTACCACCGACGCTCACCTGTACCTTGTTGTTTCTTCATAAGAATACTTTATAAAAATTAAATTACTTGCTCCAAAAGACGAGTAAATATAAAGTCAAAACCTGATAACATTAACGCCACCACAGCCGAGACAATGATTACCAATAGAGTGTAAACAATTGCCTGATTGGTTGAAGGCCACTTTACGTGCTTCATCTCCAATAGAGTGTCCTTGAAATACTTGATTATTCTTTCCATATTATAAAATAAAATATACCACTAAAGTCTTATTGTCGTACTGCTTGTCTTAGATATTTATCCAATCTTCTTCTAAAAAACGCCCTCGCGGGCGGATTTCTTACCTATTTATAATACCATATATGCCAAATAAAATCAAATAGCGACACCCAGGTGTCGCTATTTGATGTTTGGAGTCTATTGGTCAGATTTATCTGATTTCAAAAGAAACATTCACACTAGCTTTGTAAGTATTCTCTCCAGTTGGAATAGATGGTGCAGTGGCTGCGCGAGCTTCAAGTGACACACTATCAGCCGCATAACCGCCATAACCATATTTATACCCCTCATCTTCATAGTAACCAGTGATACGTACGAGGGTAACACCCAAATCTTTAGCCAGTCTTTCCGCTCTAGTCTTGGCGTCGGCAATTGCTAGCTCACGAGCCTGATCTCTTAAGACAGCGTCATCATCAACCGTAAAAGATAAACTGCTAATATTAGTAGCCCCCTTGTCTCCTACTCCAGTAATTAAGTTGCCCGCATTATCTAAATCACGAACCTTAACAGTGACGGTCTGACTAACCTCATAACCATCAATAACGCGGTTGGTAGGACAGTAACCAGCTCTACACTCTAATTCTTCGTAGCGATATTTTGGATTTAAATTGTAGTCAGTAGTCTTGATGTCTTTATCCTCAATTCCAGCATCCCTTAAATAAGCCATGACGTCGTTGATCTTGGTAGCAGAATCACTCTGCGCCGTAGCTGCGTCTTTACCTTCAGCTAAAACAGAGAATGAAAATGAACCGATGTCAGGTACCGCCATCACTTCCCCGTCACCAGTGACGGTAATACTGGCCATACCATATTCACCATACTTTGAATCACGGAAAGTTAGTTTGCTATATGCAACTAAAGACATGAAAGTGCCGAACAATATCAAAACCACTAAAGCCTTGATATACCACTGAGATAAAAAATTCTTATCCATAAATTTTTGTTATTTTTTGTAATTAAGGTAATTATACATGGTCTTTAAAGGAGTAAGCAAACGTGACACCCAACCTTGATTACAACTAGCATTGAAAGCATCTATATCCTCAGCCGATAGTGTTAGTTTTTCTGGTTGTTGTCCCATCAAATAATACATAATAGACTCGGGATTATTAACGTGATCGATAGATAACGAGTGTCCTAATTCATGAGCTAAGACCAACTCTAATTCATGATGATCGCTAAAGGAGTAAACGTTTATTTCTTTCTTTTTATAATCACCCTGAGTGTACTCCTCATCATTTATATAGTTGTCATTAAAGCGGTTGACCTTGGTGTTGTATTCCTGAATCAGTTCATTACCCTTTTCACTAATAGAATTAATCTGGTCAACCAACTGACTCATAGTATTACCCATACTATTCACTTCATCTCTATCTTTATCTAAAGATTTTTTTCGGAGTTCTAGTTGATCATAAATATCTTTAGGAGCACCACCAGCTCGGTTATATTTATCTACCTCAGCATTATAAGCGGTTAAGTTTTTTTCATAAGCAGTCCGCAAAGTTTCATACTTAGCTTCATATTCTTCATATTTATCTACCAATCTTTTGTGTAGCTCCACCAAAACTTCATTAGCTTCACCTCTCATAGAGAGGTCATCCAAAATATTAGTTATCTCATTAGTTTGTACTTGTCTTTCGTCATAGACAAAATTAATACGCAAATTAGCGTTGTCTTTATATTCAAAAATATCATCCCTACCCAGAGAGTCCTCCCAGACTTTTTCAGCCTCAGCTAAAGTAGCTTTGGCTTCTTCATTTGTGAGATTAAACCGCGAGTCGATTTGTCCGATCGAATACTGGACAGGTAAACGACACATGGCTGCATCTGACATCAACCAATAATTTACTACCGCGCCAACTAAAACCAATGACAACAATCCAATAATGAAACGCATAAAAATATTATAACAAAGGGGCGCAGGCTTTGCCTGTGCCCCTTTGTTATTTATAAAACTAACAACTAAACTCTCCTTCTCCACACGGGGCGATTGGGCCACCAATTACTGGCTCACCTGGTTCGGTACCAGTCGTAATATAATCTTCAGCCGAACTACCATCCTCGCCATTCCACAAAGTCCAGTAATACTTCCATTCATACCAGCCGATATTCAAATGTTTGATGTAAATGTCATAGCCGGCCAACGTATCTCCCACCTTACGGCTCACCATACAAGCGGCACTATAACAGTGAACAATAATCTCCTTATCAGGATTTTCGGCCACTACCTCTTTAAAAGCCTTAACTATTCTATCTTCACTACTTTCGCCCGTAGCATCACTAGGAAGATAATTAGGAATATTAATAGCCGTAGTAATATGTCCAGCTTCATATTCGGCTGGACTACGCATATCCACCAAGACGAAATCATCGTAAGTACCTCTTTGTAATCCAGTACGGATATCATAAGGACTAACAGACACTAGATTTTCTACTTTGTAATATTCAGCAATCAAATCCTTATCTGATTCCTTATTCCCCATCATCCACTGTCCAATTAGCAATAAAACACTACCTAAAATTACTCCAGCCACAAAAGTGACCAGCAATTTGTTATCACTCAATATTTTCATACTCAAATATCATACCGAAAACTAAGGAGCAATAACAGCCCCAGCATTTGACGGAGAAATATCAAATATTTTTTCAGGGGAGAATATCAACACGCCGCAAAGAGTCCTGTCGGGATGGGATTCCTTTAACTGCAAAACCCGCTGATCAAAAACTTCGCCTTCGGTCTGGTAATCAACTGTCCCCTTCAATTGCACACCTACCAAACCAGACCAAAACGCCAAAGCAGCTCGATGGTCTTTTTGGATATTAAGGCGAGTCTTATCCATAAAACAATCGTTGATATAAATCTGGTTGTCGACTACCGACACCATCGATACTGGAATCACATTCGGTCCATCATCACTCATCGTAGCTAAAGTTTTGCCAGTAGAGTTGTTTATTAAATCAATCACCTGTGTTGGTAACTGCATAGTAATTTACTTAGTTAATTTCTGTCTGGTGAGTGCTTGAGCAGCGTTCATAGAATGCTGATAGTAAAGCGCTTTCACACCCTTTTTCCAGGCATTTAAATAAAGTTGGTTAATATCCTTAGGAGGCACATCTGGTGGCACCATAATATTAAGAGATTGTCCTTGATCAATATACTTCTGTCGAGTAGCGGCCTGATCAATAATGACAGCTTGATCTAACTCGGCAAAAGTACGAAACACCTCCTTCTCCTTATCATCCAAGAAAGCCAGGTGTTGTACAGAACCATCATGGTCACGAATAGAATTCCAAGTCTCTTTATCATTCTTTCCCTTTTCATCCAGCAAATCTTCTAAGAAAGGATTCTTGATGGTCACTTTTAATTTCGCTACATCCTTTACATATGCGTTACTCCACACTGGTTCAATTGACTGCGATACCTGCCCTAAAATAAAGGCGGATGAAGTAGTCGGAGCAATGGCAAATAACGTGGTATTGCGACGTCCATAACCTTTCAATAATTCCGGTTCACCAAATTCTTCTGCTAGTTTTTGGGAAGCCACCACTCCCTTAGCACTGATATTTTGCCAGATTTCTTCATTTAATTTTAGAGCCTCTTCGCTTTCAAACGGAATCCTCTTACTCTGCAAGTAAGAGTGCCAACCAGAAACGCCCATACCTAAAGCTCTGTGATTTTTAGCAAAGTTATAAGCCCGTTCCATAAATAGAAACGCTTGCTTATCAGACCGACTTTCAGAATCACGTAGTTCCTCCAACCGATCACAGAAATCGGTCAACACAGCATCAAGGAAAGCGATCATGGTTTCTACCAAGTCTGAATCCTTCCACTCTTCATAATGAAGAATATTGATTGATGACAAACAGCAAACGAATGAATTATTTTCATCAGAAGGCAACATAATCTCAGAACAAAGGTTAGAAGCCACAATGTCCATGTTCTTATCCTTGTAGACATCTGGCTTACCTTTATTGGCATTACCAGTAAATAAGATATAAGGGTAACCAATCTCACCACGACGTTGAATTACCTTCGCCCAAATTTTTCTCTTATTCTCATCACCAGCTACCATTTCATTCATCCATTCATCCCCCACCGTGACAGCGTGAGTCATATTTTGGATCGGATTGCCTTCAGTACCGATATCAAGAAACTCCATAATATCTGGATGTTCAAGCGGTAAATAAGGAGAAAAAGATCCACGACGTACTTTACCTTGTGAGACTACGTGGATAAGAGTCTCAAACATTTGCATGAAATGCACTGGACCGTTAGAGGTACCATTATTGGTAATATCGGCACCTCGAGGACGTAGTGCACCAAAATAACCAGAAGTACCACCACCATACTTAGACATCATTCCAGTCTCGGCGTGAGTGTACATAATATTAGACATATCATCAGCAATGTACGAGCCGAAACAACTAATCGGCAAACCTCGGCCTAAACCAAAGTTAGCCCAAACCGGAGTAGAGAAAGAAATCCAACCTCGAGATACATAATCTAACAATTTATCGGAGAAACCTTGGCGGCCTAAAATTTTCTCAGCATAATCGGTAATTTGTTTTACTCTTTCTTCGGGAGTCTGACCCTCAAGCACATAACCACGAGCCATAAACTCTCTAGAATTTTCATTAAGCCAATACCACGGTTTACTTCTATCAATCATAAATTTAAAGGTTAGTTTGTCAGTAATAAATAATCAGATAAACAGTAGTTTACCAAATAATTAGTGTTTATTACTAATTTTTAATAATTGTGACTAAAACAAGTCATCAGAAGTAACGGATGTTTGTCTTTTGTTGTAATTAATAGAACGTTTGTCGAAGAAATCTACATGCTTAGTGGCAATCACCTCATCATTAAACCACTCAGTTTTATCCAATAATTCATCATCTACGGAAAATACCGGAGACATACCAATAGATTTCAAAGAATTATTAAGACGATTTTTAATAAATTCCTTCACTTGATCTTTAGGTAGAAAATCCAATTCCCCTGCCTCAAATATCCAATCAATAATGGCACTTTCAGCCTGATACGCCTCTACACACATCATTCTCACTGTCTCACGATGAGAACTGTCAAACCAATCAGGATGCTCGTCTCTAATGATGTTAATTAAATCGATACCAAACATACCGTGTATCTGCTCTTCTTTGGAAGTAGCTTCGACAGCATTGCTGATGCCTTTAAAAATATTCTTATATTTATTAAAAGACATGATAATCAAGAACTGAGAAAAAAGAGATACATGTTCAATAAATAATGAGAACAATAAGACCGCTTGCGAATACTCACGCATTTCACCAGCTTTAGAGAAAGAAATGACCTTATCTAAGTACTCTACCCTCTTTTTAATCACTGGTACTTCCGTGAGCTGCTTGAACTCATCATTTAATCCTAGAATCTCTAACAAATGTGAATAAGCATCCATGTGGCGGACTTCAGACTCAGCAAAGGTAAAACCTACGGCTCCTATTTCTGGCTTTGGCATCCGACCATAAATATTTCCCCAAAAACTTTTTACCGCCACTTCTATCTGGGCAATAGCCAACATGGCGCGTTTAATAGCTTCCCTTTCTGGTTCAGTAACCCGAGTTTTAAAATCATCAATATCTCGACCGTAGTTAAACTCAGTATGCAACCAATATGAGTGTCTAATGGCATTTACATACTCGTATAGTTCGGGATATTCATAAGGTTTTAGATTTACGCGGCGGCGGAAAATGTCACGCTGACGGAGTTTCTTTCTTTCAGCCCGATAAATAATGTAAGACTTAGCAGTTTCATAAAAACCAAGTTCCATTAAACCTGATTCAACCAAGTCTTGAATTTCTTCAACGGCTGGGTAACCCCCAACACATTTTCCATAATGATGGTCGCCAGGTTCTGCTGAAGCGGCTGCAACACACATGGCGATAATTTTGTCATTAACTAAAGAAGACACTTGAGTAGCCTCAGCTTCTGACCCTTCGCCTGTTTCTTTGAAAGCCTTTAAAATCGCTAAATTGATTTTATCAACCTCAAAGTTAACAACTGACCCATCTCTTTTACGAATCTGTGTAATCTCCATAGTAAATTAAAATTAACCTTATAAATAAATACACCCCAGAACTGTGGGAAATCTAGTAAGACTTCGCGCACAAAACCTATCGTTGGTCCTCAGGTTCATAATTCCCAAATGAACCAAATACGATTGGGCCTGTAAACGAATATGCCTCCAATAATGTGTGACCATAGGTGGAAAAGAACGCACACTCCCAAATAATAACACCTCATAATTTTAAGCAAATTTAACCAAAAAAGTCCGCCGAGTGAAAAATGAGTTAAAACAAGGGCGGTCGAGGATAATCCTCGACCGCCCTTGTGTATATGCCTGTGGATATCTAGTCCGAACCTCGAATTGAAAATCACTTTCGTGAGCTAGGCAATATTGACTAACTCCTACTTTTTAAGTGAGTCTCTAATTTCTCGCAAAAGTAGTATATCTTCCTTAACTTCCACAACCTTTTCTGCCTCTGGCTTCTCCTCCTCTTTTTTCTCCAATGAACGCAAAACCTTCACTGCCACGAAAATCGATAAGGCAATTATTAAGAAATCTACAATTGATTGAATAAAGACGCCATAAGAAATAGTAGCGTCACCGACAGTAACGGTTAGACCTTTAAAATCAATACCGCCAGTAATAATACCGAATAACGGCATAATAATATTGTCTACTAAGGACGAAACAATTTTATTGAAAGCGGTACCAATAACCACCGCTACCGCGAGATCAACCACGTTTCCCTTTAGGGCAAAGGCTTTAAATTCATCTAAAAAACCTTTAGCTTTTTTACTATATGGATTCATATTTTATCCAAATGTTATTTCTAATGATGGTGATGATAATGTGCTGAAGAATGATTGTCTACCCCTTTATGATGAAACCACCAAGCAGCGATAAGAGTCGTGATTGGTACCGTCAATACCAAACCAATTGATCCGATTAATATCCTAGCCATCTCAGCCGCTACCACTTCTTGATTCAAGGTAAAATACAACGGTGCATCACTCGTAGAAAAAAGTAATACTAACGGCAAAGCCGCTCCTACGTAAGCCAAGGCTAAAGTATTCACTAATGAACCAATATGGTCCTTACCAACCCTGACAGAACGCTTGTACAGCTCGGTCATATTTAAAGAAGCATTAGCATGTTTAAGTTCGGCAATCACCGATACTTGAGTAATCGCAATGTCATCCAACATACCAAGTACGCCGATAATGATACTGCCAAGCAACAATCCGGCTAAATCTAATTGCCCGCGGGTAGCAAAGTTTAAATAGACCGAAGCATCATCACCATAACCAGACAATCTCAAATAATAAACAAAGAACCAAGCAATCAAGCTAGTCACCAGCACTGTAATAATGGTACCAATATACGCGATACTTGGTATCGGTCCAAAACCATGAGTACCGAATAGTGCCAAGGCTAAAATAATGGCCGATATCAAAATACTCATCAGCATCGGATCATAGCCGGCCAATAAAGCTGGCAACAAAATAAAGACAATACCAACAATACTTAATAACAATGAAGTTAATGCCCGAACCCCTTGCCACTTGGAGAAAATAATCAGTAATACCGAGAATGTCAAAAACAAAAACACCATGCCAAAACCCCGATCGACATCTTTTAATATAAATATTTCTCTACCATCTATATCTATGACGTGAGTCAGATAAATCTTGTCCGACTGCTTGAGTCTTAATAAATCACTCTCAAACTCAACAATCCGACCCTTATTTTGTCCTTCTAATAATTTCGCTTCTATCTTTTGTACCACCGCTGTGGCGTCAGTCCCCATGATTGGTCTCTCCTGCTCCGATAAGATATCCACCACTTGAGCCCTTAGGATATCCTGAACTTCTTCATAGGCTACCTGAGCACTAGCAAAATTGGTGGTACTCAAAAATACCAACAAACTACTAAAAACTACTAACAAAATTTTCATAATTTAATGCTTACAAATATACCAAATTTACCTTATTAGTATTAATTGATTGACAGACTGATATATCAGCCTTATATTAATGCAAATAGTTTGCATTAACGTTTATATGTATTTAGAAGCCATTTTAGCTGCTGTTGGTGTTGCCCTCTTTTCATTAGCCGGGGCCTTATTTTTTGCAAAAAACCGAGATTTTGAGGCTATTGAAAAATATGTCATTCCAGTAGCGGTCGGGGTATTTCTATCGTTAGTCTTAATTGAATTAATGCCGGAAACTTTGGAGGCGTCTTCTTGGGGTAGCGTAGTAATTGCTATCGGGTTTATTTCTTTTTATGGTATCTCCTACCAATTGCATAAATACTTTCACCAACGTAAAGAAGACGGTGATGAAAATTGTGACCAAAAAGGAGCAGCTTCACTCATCTTAATCGGTGACTCGATTCATAATATTGCCGATGGTGTCATTTTAGGATCGGCGTTTTTAATTGATCCGTCAGTAGGTATTGCTGTCGCTATTGGATTAGCCTTACATGAAATACCGCAAGAGATTGTTGAATTTGGGATTTTAATTAGAGGTGGCTTTTCCGTCGTTAAAGCTACTTGGCTGAACTTGATATCGGCCTCTAGTATTTTAATTGGCACCACTATCACCCTCTCTTTATCTAAATACGCCTCTGACTATGTTTGGATTATTACTGGTTTGGCAGCGGGCAACTTATTATTTATTGCTGCCAGTGACCTACTGCCACGTATACATGGTAAACATAAAACCAACAGTAGTTTCTGGTTTTCTCTAATATTAATTATTAGTGGTTTTGTATTTATGGCTGGAGTATTACATTTCTCCCACGATAGATTTCCTCACGAGCACACAGATACAGACGTACACGCTCACCAATAAATCTCTAAGATTAGAAAATAAAGCCGGCTAAATAAAAACCCACTGCTGCTCCTAGCACAAACAAGATAAAAACGGCTAACTTACGAGCTTCACTCTCCATAGGAATAATTTTAATTATACTCGACTTTTTAGCGAAAACTAGGTATAAATAGGCGGCACGGGCAAAGCCCGTGCCGCCTATTTATCTGGCGGCTATGGTGTAGAGGTAACACGCAAGTTTGTGGCACTTGAATCTCGGGTTCAATTCCCGGTAGCCGCCCAGTCTAAATAATCAGACACCTACATGTTCTGGTTATTTTTGTTTTAACTATTCCCCAGTTACCAAAACTAGGGTTTACCGACTGAGTTATAATTGTGGAATACAATTATGAATCCCGCTGAAAATAAAATTATATATTCGCTAGTAGTACCACTTTCAACTGACACTAATAAATTTGATAAACATATTGCCAATGTCTGCTCCGTATTAGATGATCAGATACCCAATTGTTATGAAATTGTGGCGATTGATGGTGAAGCTAAAGACGTAGACGATAACGAATGGGACAATGTCCAAGGTGAAATTCTACTAATCATCGATGGTGACCTTGATTCTAAACCGATTACCCTATCAGACATTATCGCTTCTTTTAAACAAGGTTCTGATATGGCTTTTGCAGAGCAGTACAAAAAAGGTATCGAGACTAAGACACACCCAGAACTAAGTTATTTTGGTATCAGACGATCATCTCTTAAACAATTAAATAGCTCACTACAGGGTTATCAATTGATGGTAGAAATATTAGGCCCAGACACTATTGAAAAATTAGCCACCAATCCAAGCGCCATCTCTGGCAACTACATATTAAAAAATCTCAAGAAAGTCATCGGTGTCCAACCTTCTAAAGACAAAAAGAACACTAAGAAATAAGATAAAATCCCGCACAAACTATGCGGGATTTTATTTAGATTAGCTTTTAACTAATCTTGACTAACTTGTGCCCAAGACTGGACTTGAACCAGCACGACCGTAAGGCCACTACCACCTCAAGGTAGCGTGTATACCAATTTCACCACCTGGGCATCGGCACGAATTGTACGCAAGATTTATTTTATTTACAAGCTAATAAAACTAAAAGCGCACCGCCGTAGGCGGTGCGCTTTTTTAATGTTAGTTACTTGCTGGTGTTTCAGAAGTAGATTCAGTCTCAGATGCTTCCGGATTAGCAGTTTCAGCGGCCTTCAATGCCTCCTCTTCTGCCTTCAAAGCTGCTTCCTCGGCTGCCTTAGCTTCGGCTTCAGCTCGAGCTGCCATTTCCATTTCGCTCTCAGTACCCAAAGATACTACACTCATGCGACGCATCTGACGCTTAATCTCACGAGCAACCTTTTCTCGGATAAAGTAAAGCTTAGAACGACGAACCTTAGATCTCTTCACTATCTCGATTTTATCGATTAGAGGAGAGTATAGAGGATAAATCTTCTCAACTCCAATACCGCTAGAAACTTTACGAACAGTAAAAGTTGCTCCTGGTTCATCACCATGCTTACGAGCTAATACGACACCTTCAAATACCTGAATACGGGTCTTACCCTTATCATCGATTTTCTGATAAACACGCACAGTATCACCTGGACGGATGCCAAGCTCCTTGCGACCAGCCATATTAACTGGGGAAATATTCACACCTGTAAGAGTAGAATTCATAAAATTGTTCTTTAAAGTGGGCGTACTTTAACACAACCGCTTAGATTACGCAATCCTCTGCACTGCCGCCTCAAAATCTGAGGGTAAAGGGTCCTCAAAATAGACCTCTTCATTACCTAGATTTAAGAACTTAATAGAGAAAGAATGAAGTGCCAATCTAGTTAGTCCTAAATTACTAGAAGCTAGTTGTTGTGGCTTTGCGTACAGATTGTCCCCCACTATTGGACGGCTAATAGATTTGAGATGCACTCGCAATTGATGCATCCGACCAGTTTTAGGTTTTAGGGTTAAATAAGAATAATCTTCGTCCATATAGGTCCCTGACTCTAAACACTGCCATTCTGTCACCGCTTCTCGTAAACGACCTTTAGCCCCCCTTTCCGCTGACCGTAACTTCCAATCCTTGACCGATCGTCCAATAACGCGATTGATAGTTCCCCACTTATCTTTCATCTTGCCATAAACCAAAGCCCGATATTCTTTCTGGACCAAACGATCTTTAAACTGTGACTTCAAAGCGTCAAATGCTAATTGAGTTTTGGCAATCAGTATAATTCCAGAAGTATCACGATCTAGCCGATGTACAATTCCACTTCGTTCTATCTCTTGTCCATCTTTACCTATCCGAGGTTCCCCTACTCCTCTACCGGCTGGATAATAATTCAAATACCATTCCACTAAGGTATTGGTAATATCGGTATTATCACTATGCACCAATAAACCAGCCGGCTTATGCACCACGAGTAGATTATCGTCTTCAAAAATGATTTTTGGTTGATCCATAATTTTATTATTAATGCCTAATGGAGAAATCTTCATAATTATCTTTCACCGACCGCCAATCAATAGCGACGGCTTCTACTTGGGATAATAATGACCCTTCATGCAGATACTCCACAAAATCTTTCAAGACAGATGGATCTCCTTGCGCTACTATTTCTACTGTCCCATCAGGTAAATTTTTAATATAACCGACCAAGCCTAACTCATCAGCGGCATCTTGAACATAGGCTCGATAAGCGACACCTTGTACCTTACCAGAAACAACCCCAAACATCTCTATCATAATAAAAGTATATGATATATTGAAAAATATTAAAAAACAGGTAATATTCTTACCACAGAGGGGCGATTAGCTCAGTTGGTAGAGCAGCGCATTTACACTGCGAAGGTCAGGGGTTCAAGTCCCTTATCGCCCACATAGATAAATAAAGGCCAGAGGCAACAAGTTGCCTCTGGCCTTTAGATTATTTAAAACCTTTATTTTTAAAGAATTTTAAGCTATCTTAGTTGGCAGAAGTAATTACTCGGAACAATTCCTAATTCCTCTTTCATCATATTGAGTTATCCCAAGATAGTCATTGGTAGGTTTGGGATTGAATATTAGAATATGCCGTAGACAGCCAGCGGAGTACCAAAAAATGAACGAAGACCCCAATCAGATTTTGATTGATTCTCTGCCGGAGAATCAAATCGAAGAGACTATTTCCCTCTCCCCCGATCAGGAAGATGTTGAAAAAGAAAAGCTGAAGCAGCGGGAAATTAGTCGGCGAATTGAAAGTTTGCCTTGTTAACGAAAAGCGTCGACCTTCGGTCGACGCTTATTTTTTAGTTTAAACTTTTCTAATTTTCTGGTATTGTATGCCCATCCATAAATGGATAAATGTAATTTGCCCCTGTAGTTAAATGGATATAACTGCGGACTTCTAAGCCGTTATTCGAGGTTCGATTCCTCGCGGGGGCACATAGTTAAAGCGTAGCTGGAGGATTATTTTCCGGAACATTTTCATCGGGAGTGTCCGAGTTTACTACATCAGTTGTGGTGCTACTTTCTTCACTGGTAGAGGCTGTCGGTAAGGCTGATAGTTCGTTAAGCAAGTTCTGTAGATGCAAAGACTTAGCATCATAATCGTTAATTATATTGGCGGCTTTGGTTTGATTATATTCAGTGTAGTCATATGATCCTTCCTGAATATTAGATTCCAGATTACTCCAATAATTAAAACGGTAAATCGACAGACCTACGATTATGAGCAAAAATATAAATAAAAAACCCAAGAGGGTTCCCCACTGTTTTAGTGAGCTTAAATTATACGAATAAGTATATTTATTGTTTTGTCTATTAGTAAATAGTTTTGTCATAATTATTCTCTTACACTAACCAACAAAGTTAACGAGGCATTAGACTTGCCTTCCATGCTTCTATCAAATTTCAAAGATTGGATTTTCGATACATATGGCAATGATTCAAAAACTTGTATCATAGTAGCCACTGCCTGAGTATCGCCCACGACCGAGAAGCTAGCTTCTAAATCGTCAAAACCAACTTCTTTGGTTTTTTTAATCTCCAAATTATTAACCTTTACCACCGTATTAGTTTCTGATGATAAACGATCAATCGTCGCCAAAAAACTGACTGTGTCACTTTCAGACTTTAAAACCAAGGATTTTAATTTATCCTTTTCCTGTTGAGCTTCATCAATACCGTCTTTTTGTAAGCCTGGTTGTTGCAAACTCTCCCATACTCGCAAACGATAAAGACTCTCTTTAATAGCCTGCCCTTCTTGTTGCTGGGTGTATAAAACGTAAGAAGCCACCGCTGAAGTAGCTAGTAAACAAATAAATGAAATCAGTAATAATTTTGCGGTAGAGTGACTCATAAAATCAATTTAACTTCAGCTTAATAGTAAAAGGGGTGTTAATTTCTGTCGCTAAACTAGATAGGGGTAATTCTACTGTTTTAAACTGTTTATTAGCTTCCAATTCATCTCGAAAATCTGATAATGACGAACGGTTTTCAGATATACCACTAATAACTACTTCGTTTTTTTCATTAAAATCAAAACTGTCAATAAATATTCCTGCTTGAGCCAAAGTGTCAAACTCTTCTATCAAGGACCAGTAGCTATACTTCGGGGCATAGCTTTCAATATGTTTAATTAGATTTTGAATATCAGCATTGTCTACTTCTCGCTCCTTTCTTTGATTCTCAACTTCAACCGTAAATTCTTTATCCTCTCTAATGCTACTTAATTGGTAGTCCTCTAAAATTGATACCGGTAATGAAAACAATATTAACAGCAAAAGTCCGAGAGAAATAAAAATAAAACTAACAGACATAAATCTGACTGTCTGGTCCCAAAATATTTTATGTTTAACTCTAAGTGGTAAAAGATTAATCATAGAAAATCACTGAAGGAAGTTAGAGCTAGTCCAATCGTAGTAGCGTAAGCATAAGAATCTTCCTTTTTGATTGGCGGAATTAAATGCTGGTAATCAAAAACATTTTGCCACACGTTAGCTAAGCGAGTTTCAATACCAATTGTCTCTGTTAAATAATTGGTTAAACCACGGATGTTGGCACCACCACCACACACGATGATCTTATCGATTTTATTCGCCTCTTCACTGCGACTATCCCAATATTGAATTCTAGTTTTAATCTCGTCCTTAATTGTCGATACCAAAGGTAGCAATGACTCAGAAGGATCTTTGCCGTCAACTCCTTTAATTAACCCAATTTGATATTTTAATTTTTCTAAAGCCTCGTCGGAAGATTGAGGAAATTGTTTTTTGAGGGATTTAAGAAAATCATCGCACCCAATATCAATAGTGGATGTATATGATAAAGCCACACCTTCTACGATACTGAAACTAGTTTTAGCACGACCGATATCGATAATTAAATTCGTAGAATTATTATCTTCTGATAATACTGCCCTAGCAATCGCCCCTGACTCTGCCTCAAAAGATAGCGGTGTAAGCTTGGCCAACTTACAAACTTCATAGTATTTATTAATGATTTCCTTTGGGCAAACAGCCACTACTACCCTATCTGTCGAGGGCGATAATTCTTCTACTACCTCAAAATCAAAATAGGAATCACGCGGTGATATAGGAATATTTTCCTCTAACTTAAATTCGATTTGATGTCTGAGTTCCTTATAAGGTAATCCTTTTGATATTTCTAGTTCAAAGAAATACACCCTTTCCTCAGGCAAAGATAAGCGACAATAATCTGCTTTAGTCTTTTTTTTAATCTCTCGTAATATTTTTACCAGCGACTCGGCGTCATTTATGTCTCCACGGGAAATAATATTAGAATCAATTTTTATTTCTCCGAAATGCTTTATAGATAAATCTTGACTACCAATTCCATTTGGTTTTAGAGACAAATACTTAACGGAGGAATCAGATATATCAATAGCCACACCCCCGATTCTGATGAGACTAGGTGGTGGCAAGATACGACCAAGCGATGCGAGCAAACTCATAAGTATCATTATACTCTAAGCACTCTCTCATTTAGATTAAACCTGTGAAAGAAAAACAGGTGAATGAATTCACCTGTTTAAATTATCTAATTTTTGCACCAGTCTCAATATCTCTATCAGGATGGAGTAGAGCAAACCCTGTCTCACTGCTCGCTGCCAAAATCATACCCTGACTTTCTAAACCACGTATTACGCGCGTTTCAAGATTAGTAAGGAAAGGACATTTTCGGCCCACTAAATCTTGTGGATCAGCAAAAAACTCTCTGATACCAGAAATAATTTGACGATATTTACTATTACCATCTTCATCATTCTCAGCAAAATCTACCTGCAAACATAATAGTTTATCGGCATTCTCTACCACTTCCACAGACATTATAGTGCCAATTTTAATTTCTAATTTAGCAAAATCATCGTAACTAATCATAAATTTATTTTTTATTTTTGGTTATATAACTATTTAAAATGATGCTAGCGGCCGAAGCGTCGACTTGTTTATTTCTACCCTGTTCTCGTATGGCTGCTTGAGTAGAATATTGCTCTGGTTCTAAATGTATTGGTAATCCCACCCTCAGTGTTAGATCACCAATCAATTCCTCAACTTCAGAGTGTACTGAATTAGGTTGGCCATCTTTATTAAGAGAATGACCAATTACAATCAACTCTACTTTTCTAGCATCTATAATCTCTTCTAGTTTTTCCAATAATTTTAAATCATTATCTAGCACTATATGAGGAAAGGCCATATTACCTCCCTCATCAGACAAGGCAACTCCTACTCTTTTGGTGCCGTAATCTATTCCCATTAATCTCATGCGCATAGAATAACACAAGGTTGGATTTATGGCTTTTTTCTGATAGTATCTGGTGGCACAGCACAAGGAAGGGTGCGTGAGTGGTTGAAACGAGCGGTCTTGAAAACCGCCAGGTCGGAGACGGCCTCGAGGGTTCGAATCCCTCCCCTTCCGCAATGAATGAAGTGAGTTGGTAGATTGAAAAATAGTCCGGGGGACTGTTTTGTGGGATTCGAAAAGGTTGCCTGATATTTTGCTATGTAATAAGCTAAATATCGACAACCTGTACTAAAACTGTAAGTTTCGAATCCCTCCCCTTCCGCAACGAATGAAATGAGTCGGTAGGTTGAAAAACAGTCCGGGGGACCGTTTTTTAGGATTCGAACGGATATTTTATTTATCAAGATTGAATTCCCACAAGCTCCAATATTTAGTACTAGTAAGTAATTCCCCTCTAACAACCTGCCCATTTGGTAAATACGCCATGGAAGGTGCCATATTACCAGATTGAATAATTGGTCGATTATTCCAGACTGCTTGAATTCTTAGTGGGCTTAAAAATTGATTATCAATCAAGCGAGAGCTATGAAACCAAGCATGCGACACTGGATGAAAGACAAATGAATTTTCACCAGTCAAATTCTTCTTTACAATCAAAGGGTTAAGGTCTTCAAAGCAAAATACAACTAGAGGCGCTGGGGTGGATAACTCATTTTTCACTACCGTAGATAGACGATATGACTGATTATAATTAAGCTCATTTAAAATATTAGTTTGGCCAAACACCTTTAAAGCCAAACTTACTAAATATGGTACATACTCTCCTTGGGGTACCAAATATTGTTTGTCTGATGTGGCTAATTTAGCCAAATCAGCATCATAAATAAAACTCCGCAGTACCGTACCAATCTCTGTCTCTGTTCGAGCAGAATCAATTAATAAACCGTGGTAATTTAATCCTTGTAAGAAAGCATAAGTTGCCTCTGACCCATTAAATATAGAAGTTAACCTAGAATCTTCAGGTAACAAAATGATTTGAGGATTATAAGTAACAGCTGACTCTACCGCTACTAAAGTCTCCGACTCCTTAATTTGCGGTCCTTGCTTTGTAGTGAGTAAATCAGAAGAAAAATATGTTTCTAAAGCAATAACCTTATCACCATCACCTACTACTGGACGCTGTGACACATAGACGGATGTGGTTACCACACATACAAGGACAAACAAAGATACCATCTGGGCTAAAGAAATAATATTTTTGTTTTCATCAATTAAATAAATATAAATAGATACGGTTAGCAACAACCCCATAAAGGCAACCAAATAGATACCACCACAAACTGCAAGATTTATAAAACCAACAATATTAGAGAAGGCATAACCTACATAACCAAAAGTCATATTAGTGTTTAATGACGACCCCGGACCGAGAGCATAGAATGAAAACATTAATGATCCCAGCAATTCTCCAATCATAAAAATTAACGGAAAACCGAAAATGAGTACCACATGATTTTTGATAGTTTTAGTCACTAACGAGACGAATACCATACCTACACTTAACGACAGAACAAACAAAATCCACATAATGCCAATAACTAACAACTGCCACCAGCCATCGCCAATACCTAACCAAGTAAGAGGATAAATGGTCCAAAAAAATAATAGAGCGCTGGCATATTTCCCCAGACCTACCAGTAACGATCCCCGCCATAGCACTTTAAAATCTTGACCACTAAATATCGCCTGCAAAAACAATCCAACACCCAGTAAGGAAAAACTGCTTAATAATGGATCTAAATTAGCAATAAAAAAACTTAAACTACTGAGAAACCACCAAAAATATTTGTGAGTTTTTATTGATTTAAACACCTTCATCACGTTAATAAACATAGCTAAATATTAGCATTGAATGAAGGGAGAAATAATAAAAACGACCCATAAATCATGGGTCGTTTTTATTGGTGCTCTCACCAGGAATCGAACCTGGATTACGGGTACCGCAAACCCGCGTTCTATCCATTAAACTATGAGAGCATAGTGCTTGGAGTGTACACTAAAAACCCATTATTTCCAACAGTCTATAACCAAACGGCTCCTCAAGGACTTCCTCTGATAAACGCGCTCTGACTAACAATTCAATTGATTCCACTTCGTCTTCAGGTATAGGAATTGCTAGTAATTGACCATATAATTTTTTAGGTTTCAATAACAAACGATTACCGTAGTCGTTTTCCTCTAAGAAATATGATTGGAGTGAGCTGTACGGATATAAATCCTCGCCAATTCTGACACCTCTAGTGCCAACCATATAAGGTATAATTCTCGGTTGCTTATATGTCTGCAAAGCCACCACTCCCGACCCAACCAATATCAAAACTGCAAACAAAAAATTACCAAAGAAAAAAGCTGCGATAGCCGAACAAATCGCAATAATTCCTAAAGCCCAATACCAATCACTCCCCTTGTCGATATGATTATATTCAGGACCTTCCCATGTAATAACTGTGAGTCTATTAGAATCCATCGCCATAATTATATCATTGCTCGGCCTACTTAAATAAAAAATCCTCACAATTGTGAGGATTTTTTATTTCTTATTGATTGCGATAGCTAAACGAGACTTCTTGCGAGCGGCAGTATTCTTCTTAATAACTCCTCTCTTGTAAGCCTTATCAATAGTCTTGTAAGCAGTGGCAAGTAGTTTCTCAGCTTCATCTTTGTTTCCAACAGTGACTTGCTTACGAACATTCTTTACCGCCTCGTTCATACTAGATTTGCGACGCAAATTGAATACGCGCTTTCGCAAAGACGAACGATGTGCTTTTTTAGCTCCTTTAGTAATTGCCATAATGGCCAAAAATATACCTCAAACTAGGTTAAATTGCAAGTGGACACATGGACGACGCTCTAAGTCTCTTGCAGTTCTGGTACCACCTTAACGGTCATAGTCTGACTGTCTCCTCCAATACACTCCACTTTCAAATCTACTTCCCCTAATACTTGATAGGTAATTTCACCATTAGCTGGTAACGGACTTTGAACGACAATATCCCCAGCTTTCAAAGAACACATACTAGGATCATTAGTACCCAACTCCCAACAAAGATCGATCACTGTATCCCTTCTAGCAAAATCGATTTGAGTGTTAGGACAGAATTTAGCCCCCACCCCTCCAACTGTAGATACCACTACTGAGTCGTCGTTTTGTTCACCGTCTGGACTATAACAAATAAGTCGATAGCTTCTACTGGTATTACCAATTGGTTCTTCTACGTCTGAGTCAGTACCAGTTTTTTGATCATCGGTAGAAAAATTAAACGTTGGCGGTACTGACTGACAATAATCGGTATTAGTAGTATCACTTTGATTCCAAGCTAATTCTATTTGTTCACCTGGCTGAATTGTGAGACTGTCTACCCAAGTTGTATCGCCAATTTTGCGTACTTTCAAATCTGCCACCGGCTTGGTTGAAAAGTCAGTCATTACAGAATAATTACTACCACTAAACGACACCCAACCGACCACATCACTACCCCAAGCATAACCAGACACTACTCCTGTTGATTGCTTCGCAGGACCATAGCCCGATCCAGATAGTGAAATAAACCCATCCCAACCACCGCTTTGGGCGGTACTGCCAGATATAGCTCTTAACCAACCATGAAATTGTCCATCACTGTCAATCGTGGCAGTACATGGGGCTGAGGGACAACCTGTTAATTGACTACTATTGGCAGAAATCCAGCCAATATTACTACTCCAAGCATAGCCAGAAATTGTGCCAGTATTAGATACTGATAAACCATAACCTGTGCCATTAAAAGAAATCCAGCCAATATTACTACTCCAAGCATAGCCGGTAATAGTAAAGTCTTCAGCTAACACTTTCACAGCTGATATAGTCAACAAAATAATGGCAACTAGAGAAATTAATACAATACCGAGTTTGTAGGACTTAAATATATTCAGATTAATTTTGGGAGCCATAGAATATTTTAAAGCGAATCTAACAAGTTAAGTCTTTCTTCATTAGTGAGTGATGATCCTGCATTATCGTCAGTGGACAGTGATTCTAAAACAGATATCTTCTCAGGGTCGACTTCAGTCGGATAATTATCGATATCTGTTTGATTGTTAGTGTCTATATTATTGTCAGTGTCGTTATGATTATCATTAGATAGACTTTCTAATAATCTCATTTTTTGTTCAAACTCAGCTGAATCTATTTGGCTATCCGGCTCTGGAATATCAGCTACCTTAGGTTCTTCTGGTGCCAATATAGTGACGGCGTAGACGGCGATTACGACCAGCACTAAGACACAAAGGACTACCACTAGAGAGTTCCAAAAAGCTTTATTTATATATTGTTTATAACGAAAAGCCATAATTACCTATAAATCCTAAGTCTCTTGGAATTCAGGCAAAACCTTTACTTGTACTTGTGATTTATTATGACCATCTTCACAATCAAGCACAAATTCAGTCTCGCCCGTAACTTTGTAAGTGAAAGTTCCTCCTCGTCCAGTTTCAGGACCATTAACATCATCCCCAACAGAACAACTGTTGGCACCGATAGCGTCATCAGTACCTTCATATTCAGATAGAGGTCCAGAGACATCTGCTTGCCCTACCCTAATCACACAGTTAGCGGGATCACTAGTACCAACATTCCAATTTAATTTAACATCAGAATTACGACGAACGATAGAACTACCCTCAACCTCCATCTGAGCACACTTACCATATTCAACATTAACAGTTACTGAATCTGTAACAGATTGATTATTACTGTGCTTAGTACACTGCATAATATAGGTAGTAGCCAATTTTAATGGACCAGTAGGTTCATCGCCATTTACTGCTCGACTACCTGTCCAACCACCACTAACAGCGCAAGAGTCAGCTCGTTCAGTAGTCCAGTGTAAATCAGTGCCAGTATTGAAAGGTACTAGATATTCATCAGCAATAAGATCGAGAGTTGGTAAGCCGGGACAATTAAAAGTACCACCATTTATACGATTACTACACAAACCACCAGCGCAAGCTTCGATAGACCAATCATAATCAGTGTCAGGTGATATAGAAATAGTGCGAGTATTACCGCTTATATTAGAATAAGCTGTGCCACTCACTCGTAAGTTATAAGTTACAGCCGGAGAAGCTGGGTGGTGGTGAATATAACCAGTTTCAGCATCAATAGTTTGACCACTCTCGGTACTTCCACCACCACCAGCATGAGCTACCGGAACAGAAAATACATTGCTGGCCAATTTAGACAAGCTGTCCTTAAGCGTAATATCCTGATACTGAGAAGCATTCCATTGCAAAGTTACTTGCGAGCCGTCTGCAGTACAAGAAAACCTAAGATTAGAAGGATCACTGGCACCAGAAGCAGGCATGGCGTAACCACCGTTTACTCCTAAAGGAGATAACTCTGCTAAACCAAACTCAACTGATCGAAAATAATTTTTAGAGCTAGTAAATAATACTAATAATATAATGCCTGCCACTACCAAGGCAGCTACTAACAAGATACTCAAATGAGTTTTTTTTATCGCTGTCATCATTGCCATAATTATGCCTTAAATGTATCTACTATATAAGTAGCGGTATGTGGTTAACTTCGCTGACTAACTAATAGATTTTGTTTGATAACATTTTTAAATTCCTCTAATCCACTACCCCAACCCTTAGGGTCGTTACCTGGATAAGATTTTCCCCAGTCATCTTCAGTTAAATTATTTGCTTCCTGCAAAGCTTTCTCAAAATAAGTGGTCGCTCCATCTTTAGCGGACGAACTATTTAACACAGCTAAGCCATACATATTTAATAACCATGGATTAGTTGGGTTACTAGCTAATCCTTCTTCTAAGATAGGTAACATTTTTTTAAAGTCACCTTGTGAGAAATATACCCATGACAAATCAACTCGTCCCCACGGGCTATCGGGATTAAGCCTTAAATATTCTATAAAGTTATTCTCGGCCTGTTTCCAATCGTCAGCTACATCTCCTAATCCCTTCCTCGCTTTGTAACCATTAGTCAAACCAATCATATAATAAACTGATGGCTCCTGTACATTGAAGTACTTTACTTGTTTTGCAAACTTAGTTAGAGCATCATCGAATTTGCCTTCTAAAAAATCAATACGCCCCAATTGATACCAAGCAATATTATCCCCCACCGGGTTATAAGCCAAAGCCGAAGCGTAATGCTTTCTCGCTAAGCTTAAGTCATAGGTCCCGTCAGCAAACGGTCCATGGTTAAAATAATAATCACCCAATAAAAAATCATTAGATAAAATTTCAGCTGGTGGCTGTTTATCTAGAGGTATATTGGTCGGCACCTGTATATTCAAAAAAATAGTCAGTATCAATACCGCTACAAATAACAACAAGACCCGAATAACTTTTGACATTAATTACAATAAATGAATTACCTACTAACAAATAAACTCCATACATTATATAATAGACGAAATGATTAGAATGATATCTGGCACCATTATTGATATTGGTACCGCCTCAGTAGTAGTAGACGTAAATGGCATAGGATATTTAGTGAGAACCAACTCCCCTTCTCAGTACGTATTACAGACCTCAGAAACTTTTTTCACATATCTAGCAGTTCGCGAGAATGCTTTAGATTTATATGGCTTTGCTGACAGAGATACTTTAGAGGTATTTGAACTATTGATTGACCTACCAAAAATTGGCCCAAAATCAGCACTCCAGATTTTAACTCAAGCTGATGTCTCGTTATTAAAAGAAGCCGTAATTAATAACGATCCTAATCATTTGGCAAAATTGTCTGGTATCGGCAAGAAGAGTGCCGAGAAAATCGTGACTGGCCTTAAAGACAAAATCGAAAACGTCGGCCAACTTACTGCACTTCATACTAACCAAACCTCATCACACACTTCTGATACCATTGACGCCCTAATTGCCTTGGGCTATCCAGCTTCCGACGCTCGAAGAATTGTTATCGAAATTACCACCAATGACCCATCGTTATCTTCTTCTGCCGATATTATAAAAACGGCTCTCAAGTTAATGAACCAGATTTAATCTTTTTCCGCTTTTTACTTAACTACAGTATAATCATATATATGGAAAGGATTCTGTACTGGCTGAAGAAAATGTTTCCAGAGTGGTTACTCCGGAGTATTCGACCGGTCTATCATCTCTCTCTTGCCTATATTGGCTCAGTAATTTATAGACACCCATCAAAAGACCTTAAGGTAATTATTGTTACTGGCACCAAAGGAAAATCTACTACTGTTGAACTAATTGCTAGCATCTTAGAAACATCTGGCACTAAGACTGCTTCACTTTCTACGATCCAATTCAAAATTGGCTCAAAGGTAAAACCAAACCTATACAAGATGACTACCCCAGGTAGATTCTTTGTGCAAAAATTTTTATTTGAAGCTAAAAAGGCTGGTTGTCAGTATGCTGTGTTAGAGATGACATCAGAAGCCGCTAAACAGTACCGACATAAATTTATTGAAATAGATGCCTTAGTGTTTACCAACCTCACACCAGAACATATCGAATCACACGGTTCCTTTGAAAAATATAAATTAGCCAAATTAGAAATTGGTAAACAATTAGAAAGGTCAGCTAAACGTCCAAGATACATAGTGTCTAACAACGATGATATACACGGTAAAGATTTTCTTGCCCTTGAAGCCGAGGAAAAACTTCCCTACTCTTTAAGTGACTTAAAACTATATACAGTTCACAAAGATGGAGTGGCACTTATCTTTAATAATAATGGTCATGAAATGACTATTAGAGTACCGCTAGTAGGTTTATTCAATATCTACAATTGTTTAGCTGCTATCACACTTACTAGAGCTTTAGACATCGACTGGAAAGAAATTGAAAAAGCTTTAAGTAGTATTTCAAAAATCGCTGGTAGAGTTGAGCATTTTTATAGCCCTAAAGAATTGAACAAAAAAATTACAGTCGTAGTCGATTATGCCCATACTCCTGATTCTTTAGAGAAGCTATACCAAGCTTTTCAAGAGGTGCCCAAAATATGTATACTTGGGAATACTGGCGGTGGCCGTGATAAATGGAAGCGTCCAGAAATGGCTAGGATTGCGGAAAAATACTGTGAACAAATTATCCTCACCAATGAAGATCCTTACGACGAAGATCCGCGTGCAATTGTAGAACAAATGGCCGAGGCTATTACTAATAAAGAAAAGCTTGACATTATTATGGATCGTCGAGAAGCTATCAAACAAGCTTTGCAAAAAGCCACTGACGGCTACTACGTAATTGTGTCGGGTAAAGGCACTGACCCCTATATTATGAGTGCTAACGGAAATAGAATTCCTTGGAGTGACGCAGAAGTGGTGAAAGAAGAGCTACTAAATTTAGTGACCACAAATTAACTCATACTTATATACAATATAAAAAAATTTCATATACATATTCATATATAATTAACTGCAATATCAGTTAATTATCTTTTATGAAACCCTCATTCCTATCTTCATTATTTGCCAGCTATTTAATCGCCCTGTTAATTCTCTTGCCTCTAAACACCGTATTTGCGGTCGTTACCGACACCGGATCCCTAATTTCTGGAGACAGTGATAGCAGGGACCAAGAAAGTGAGGAAGAGAGAGATCAACGCGAAGCAGAAGAATCTGCGGCTGAAGTATCCGCGGCAGCGGAGGCAGCAGGAGTAAATGTATCGGTTGGTGCCGTATACGGCTCTGAACCCTCTGGCTCAGAAGTAACCGTTAATGGTATTTCTATGTCTAAGGACAGTGCCATGGAAGCTATTTCGGCCATTAGTGAGGCCAACAAAATCGGCGGAGAATCGTTCGTTAATACTGATGCCACTCTCCAACAATATGCCAACCAATCATGTAGTAATTGTGTGGTTGGTACTTTGAGTGGTCAGATAGGGACTGCTCAAGAAGTAGCGATGGCGGAAATTAAGGCCAAGAATGATCAGAATGTTTTGCAGGGTATAATTGGAAATAATTTTGACGATTACCTATACAACACCGCATTGCCTGGTGTGTCATCATTAGATGATGCTTTGGGGGTTATATCTGGTAAACCTGCCCTATCGGGGGCAGGTGTAGTGAGTGTACCAACCAACAGCAATCAACCCGCTACTAATCAAACATATTTTGCTGATACTTATTTACAAACAAACGAGTTAACGCCAACCCTAGAAGATGTAACTTCATTCAATAGCGAAAAAGACACATTAATTTATGACTCTAAAAAAGGAACATTGACCAATCCTATTACTGGTAAAACATATGATTCTAGTCTTTCTAACTATTCTGTTCAATTATCTAGTGCGGCCGTACAAAACCCAAATGGTGACATATATATTGTAAATAAAACTAGCACACCAAATACCGCGACTGATGATGATAAAATAATAATGGTACTAGATAATCAAAGTGGTGCCGCCACTTACTATAATACAGATGATAAAAGCATCACTCCTGATTATCAGTTTGATTTAGATAGTTATTTACGACAAAACACTTCTACCAATAGTAACTCTACGCCCAACAGCTATCCTTTAGACATAATGTCCGCCATGAATTGGAATGGTTCTGTTTATGGTCAGTATGCATTAGTAGACGACGGTAAGGGTGGCTATAAAGTACTAGACGCAACTGCCGGCACACTATCTTCTTGGGCAGTCACTGGGCAATTTGATTTTGGTCAAGTTACTGCCAAATTAGCTGCTGATGCCTTAGCACACGGAGTAGTCATAAATGATATCAATGAGGCTATTGGTCTCATGTTTTCCGGTGAGTTAAGTCCCAACGCTAGATTGGCGATTAGTAAAGCAGCAGCCGATGGTGATTTTTCTGACCTTGACCCTAAATATGTAGAGGAAGCAGGTGCTGTTTTAGCAGGAATGGTAGGATTGTCTCATTACTGGGGAGTAAGTTTCTCTGAATTACTAATGCAAAAGGCCCAAGTTACATCCATTAGTGAAAATGGCAGTGCTTACAACAATTTAAAAAATGATGGTAAGGCCGCTATGAGTGCTTTTGCCGACGCTCTTACATCAGGAAAATTAGTGGACACATTTGGATTAGATACTGTCGCCCCGGTAGCCTTAGCTAACCACACATATGCTCAAGGGGCAGTATCTAATTGGCAAAACAACTTAATCGGAGAAACTTTTGGCCCAGATAACTGGTGGACAAGGGTAGGATATCTACCCAGTGAAGTATTTACCAGTAAACATTTTAATGATTTTTTTGTTGACCAACGAGAACCTGATATTAGCCAATATGGATTACTGCAAGACGATCATCTTTATACTCTAGTTACTCAAACTCCTAAAACTTCTAGCGACATCTACTCATCAATTATAAATGGTACTTTCGATAGTTTAACCAATATACATGTTGGAGATTTATACCAATCAATTATTGATGGCACTTTCAACAAATTATCAGAAGCTAATGGCGGTCGGCCTATTACTGTCTCCCAAGCGATTAACTACACTACTACTCAAGAAATTGAGGAAGGTGAAGTGGGTCTATACACAGATACCAACTCACTCACTCCCACAATTAAAGATGTGACTGATTTGGCGTCAGAATTAGCGAATAAAAGTGTCCTTCAAGTTGACCCTGCCACCGGGAGAGTCACCAGTCTCTCCACTGGTAAAACTTACGATAGTAGCTTGCTACCAGAACAAGGTTTAGCTATTGCTACCGCGGCTACCAATCACGTTGAATCTGATACCAATACTTACGTAAACGTACTCGGGTATGACCGCAATAAAGGAACAGCAGATGTTTTAATCGCCGTTCAAGATAAACAAGACAACCATGTCACCTACTACGACAATACGGGAGACAGAGCCACCAATTTAATCACTTTAGAAAATCACAATACTCGTGACTTAGGAATTACTGACTTATTGGCAGCCCAACTAAATTACGCAGCTATTAAAAATGGTGTGCGTGTAGGAGTTACTTCTGGCGGTCAAATGTCAGTAGCAGAAGCTAAGGATTTAGGAGCTACTTGTACTAGTGACGGTACCTGTACCCTACCAAACAAAGAAAAAGTCCATGTTGGTTCAGATAGACATGATCACGGAGGCGCGGCTGACTTAGTACTCTATGACCCAACAGGAAAAATGTTAAATATGACCAACCCAGCTGATCAAGCAATTATGAAACAATTCTTAATAGACTCCGTGGCTGCTGGAGCTACAGGTATTGGAGCAGGAGTTGATTATATGAAAGCCTACACCATGCATGTAGGAGGAGGTGCCGAAGCAGCCTGGGGAGCTGGTGGCAAATCTGCCAACGCTCCGCAATGGGTAGCAGACGCTTTTAGACAAGGTATAGCAGCTCGAGCAGACTTTGATCCAGCAGAACTGAATAATCCACAACCTATCCGCACCGCTACCAATAACCAATCAACCAATAACAACCAGCCGACCGCCAACAATGGTTCAGTGGTAGATCAGGTATCTGGTCAAATCTTTGGGGATTTAGGCACAGCTGTGGGAGGTATTATCTCTGTATTAGGATCTATTCCTAATTTTAATAATCAAGATAACAACACTGATCACACCAGCAACCCTAACAACACCAACCCCACACCAACTCCTAACACTGGAGAAAATACTGATAATGGTTTATGGGGGACAATTGGCAATTTCTTAGGTATTGGTGGTGGTGATAAATCACAAACTACCGGCAATCAACCAGAAGAAAATCAAGGTGGTTTCTTTGGTATCAATATCGACTTTGGCGGGATGGTGAATAATGTCATAGACAACATGTCTACTTGGGACAAAATAAAAATTGGCCTATCCATGATGTTTGGTGGCAGTGGTGGCGGAAATGCTGGTACCCCAAATAAATCACTCAATAGCAGTAGTGGTGGTGGCTCATCGGACAACTCCAGTAGTAATAACAATAATAACTTTGTCTGTCCGCCAGCTAGTCAAATCACCCCTGAATGGCTAAATAGTATTACTGACCCAGTCTTAAAAGATAATTTAATTAATTGTCTGATTAAATACGGACAATCTGGTACCGCCATCATCCCTACCCTTTCTAGTAGTTGGCAAAAATTTATAGGCTTGTTTAGTTCGAAAAATAAAAGTATTAACGAAACCAAGCAACTCGTCGAGAACAACGAAAAAATAAATGAAACAATTAACAATACTGCCGTAGTAAAAATAACTATTAATGACCAAGCTGGTGCTGTTATCTTGAGTCGTCCTGATTGGGATAATGTCATTACTGATGAGAGTATGGATATTGACACCAGAGCCTACCTAATTCAGTCGTTAAGAGAAGTGCCAATAGTTTTTGGCGATAATGGTGAAATCATCTACTCCAACGGTGTATTTAGTCCCGCTGTCGGCACAAACACAATCGAAGATAACGTCAACTATACATATATAGTTGAGTACATTGATCAAAATGGTCAAAAGGTTCCTTCAGCTGCTACTAACAACAATGCTAATAATAACTTTATAGGTGACGCCTTGCGTTCCATTGTAGGAGGCACCTCAGCGTTTGATTTAGAGAATGTCACCAGCATTAGTTATCAGCTAACTGATCCTAATAAAAAAATAGCTGGTGATGAATACTACAAATACGAACTAACATTAAATAATGGTCGGAGCCGTAGCATTACAGTTCCACAATTTAGTTCATTTCAGACAATGTCTGAAAGATTTAACCAGATCGGTTACACTGGCGACCCAATATCACTAGTGGCCATCGCCGTAGAAAAACCAGTAGCCACCCCAGGATTGATTTCAAGATTGCTATCATCTGGCATGGCCTTGTTTGGTAACTTTGTAGATTCCTTAAATAGTAATAATGCCGACGCCCCAACCAACACCCTACTACCTGAAGTATCTAAAAGATTAACCAGTAGTGACATCCAATCAGTCTTTATCTACCCTAACTCTTCCCTATCTTGTCCAGCAGTAGAGGGTTACAGTGTTGGCTTTATGTATACCGCTATTATTGCCAACCCTGTAAATAGTAATCAGTTACTTAAAATTACTGACGGACGCTGTGGCTCTAGAGACCCTCTACTTATGGCTGAAGAAACCGCTAAACACCTGAATGAAGCCTACGGTATAAAAGATGTGACTTTTGATAATCTAAAATCAAAGATTACCTTTAGAAATGACCAAGTTATATTCGTTCCAGGAACTAGCAATATCCCTCTAAATAAAACTGACCAAACCCCTAGTGTGCCAGAGGAAACAGAAGATCATACCGACCAAACCCCGACCCTACCAACCGATGAAACCGGCAAAACTCCTAACCTCACAAATGAAATCACTTTTGAAGTTAAAGCAGTGGCTGGGAATGAGGTATTAGTTGACTGGACTGATGCAGATAAAATTACTATCTCTCCCGACGTACAACTCTATTTTAGATGGGACGGCACTGCTTACCAACAATGTCTACCGTTCCTTAACGATGATGGGCAGTATTCATTAACATCTTCTAATCGTGCAATGTTAACCGGCAATACTGAATCTGAACAATACAATGTCCGAGAAAGGAGTAGCGTATACAAGATAGAGTGCGGTGGTCAAAGAAATAATGAGTTTGGAGTCGACAACCGTCAAATAGAAGTTATTATCAAGTAATAAATTAGAAAACCCCGAGTTTATAAACTCGGGGTTTTTAATTAGTCTGGTTCATGGCTGAGCGCTTCACCAGCGAGCCAAGCCCTGACTGTCTGACCGCCAACTTCAGACTCGTAAGCGATGCAGTCATCCAGAAATTCTGGATGGTCGTTAATGATGGGCAAAACTGCAAAATCAAACAACATCTGATGGTCTGACAAAGAAATTACCATCAAGGTACTCTCTTCCAAGAATGGGCAAGCTAATACTCTCGCCTGCCATTCATTCCAAAAGTTGTCATCGGCGATGGGTAGAATTGGTCCAGTCTTGCATTCGGAAATGTGAGCAGACTCCTCACACTTATCGACAGCTTCAAACTGGGCCATATCAGGATTGAAATCGATGCCATAGCTGACATCGATACCCCCATCGGCATCATAGGCGTAAGCGATATAACGTACACTACCGTCAGCGTAAGCATTGCTAACGAACAATGCTGACCAGATGACTGCAATAAAAAGTACCAGCTTGTGCATTTTCAGCACTCCTTGTAAGTCCTTATCCTCTTTTAATTATAGCATAAATCTAAGAAAAAAGCAATGTATATTACTATCTCTTAAATAAGATAATACCAGTAGTCACAGAGACATTTAATGACTCTTTTTTACCAGCCATAGGTATTTCCACAATCGTATCAACTACTTTTAACAACTCTTCCCCTACCCCATTAACTTCATTGCCGAGGATATAGCAAACTTTGTCGGGGACTTTAAAATTATAAAAATCAACTGCTTGAGGAGACTGCTCAACTGCTACAATTTGATAACCAGCAGATTTCAAAGTTTGTATAAGCGACAATTCACTTCCTGAGGGGACCGATTCCCAAGACACGAACTCACTAGCATCTAAAGAAGTTTTTGCAATTTCAGTCTGTTTACGACCAAAACGATCTATCGGTGCCGGAGTATACCCTAAGAGATAAATTTTCTTAACACCAGCCCCATCAGCTGTTCTAAAAATAGAACCGACATTATGAGCGCTTCTAATATTATCGAGGATTATTATCTTATCCATAATTGATTCTAAATAGTACTAGCTATTTAGTAGTAAAAATTGTCCGCCCACCAGGGCTCGAACCTGGGACCGTCTCCTTAAAAGGGAGCTGCTCTACCATCTGAGCTATGGGCGGATACGCACAACACTATACCTGTGAAGAAAGATTTTTTCAACAATTTTAATAAACTTATCTCAAATCTTTAAAATCCATCTTTCTAAAGCCTGATCTAAATCAAACATGCCTAAACGACTATCATGTGACAAGGACAGCAACGATCGTGAGAGGTTCTCTAATTCACCAGTTTTAAATTTCACTAATGATCTTTTAGCTTTACTGTAAACAAAAGGTTTTAACTCAGTCTCAGCTTCATTTTTACTAGTCGCGACTAAGCGTAATGTTTTTAATTGCCACCACAAAATACCTATCATTTCTTCTAAAGAAATACCTTCAGACTTGGCGGTATTAAATAAAATCCAAAGGGATTTTTTATCTTTACTCGCCAAAGCGTCAGCCAAGGCAAAGTTATTAAACCTTTCTAATTTATTAGCCTTAAACTCATTTACAGAGTCAGCATATTTGGTCAATATTTTTTTAGGTCCGGCCAATAAATTATTTTCAATAACAATGAAAACACTAGTTGAAGCCTGCATGGAGGCTAAATTGACCACCACTTCCTCCCAATAATCACCTAAACTGGAAGGAGTGTCGAGTAAATAAATATTCTGATCACCAAATAATGATTGACCAAAAACCAAATCAACAATCATGCCTGATTGATAATTATCTTTATCGACCGTTTCTATCTGTTGATTAGTAAAAGTTTCTATACGAGCAAAGGCTTCCCTTCTAACTTTTACAGCGTCGTTCCCAAAAAAAACTTCTAACATAAGAATATTATACCGCCTTCATATCCGACCAATTAACTCCGACTTTAGCTTCAGCTTCGATTAACACCCCTTTAGTATCGTGCTCTTTTAAAACCCCACTCATCAACAATTTCAATATAGGTGTGTACTTATCCACCACCTCATCTTTGACCTCAAAAACTAATTCATCATGCACCTGTAACAAGACCCTAATCTCATCATCCAATTTATTATCAGTAATGAACTTGTTAATATTTATTAAAGCAATTCTAAGAATATCACCCTCAGTACCTTGAATCGGGGCGTTAATCGCCATCCGCTCAGCACTTGCCCTAATGAATGGGGCGGATGATGAAATACCAGGGAAATATCTTCTACGACCAAACATCGTCTTAGTGTAGCCGTGCAATCTGGCAAAAGCCTTAGTCTCTTCTAGATATTCAGCCAGCCTAGTAAAGCTATTGAAGTAGGCGCTCAAAAATTCAGCTGCAGCTTCCCGCGTAGTACCCTCTCCTAAATTACCCCGCAAGGCATTCACGCCCATACCATATAAGATACCAAAGTTAATTACCTTAGCTTTTCGTCTTTGGTCTTCGGTCACTTCTTTAGGATCAATAGCGAACACTTTAGCAGCTACGGCTCGGTGAACATCCTGATTAGTTTTAAAAATATTAATCAAATTTTCGTCACCTGATAAAATAGCGGCGATTCGTAATTCAATTTGCGAGTAGTCTATTGATACCAATTGATAGCCCGACTGAGATATAAATCCTCTTCTCACCATTTTACCCTCTTCGCCTCGGGCAGGAATATTTTGTAAATTCGGTTCTTTTGATCCAATACGACCAGTCACTGTGCCGGTTGGCAAAAAGGTAGTACGCAAGCGACCGTCGTCACTAATCATTTTAGGTAAGTTATCAACATAAGTAGACACCAACTTAGATAATTCCCGATATCGTAAAATTTTATTGATAATCGGATGCATATCCTTCATCTGTAGCAACTCACTTTCGCGAGTAGATCTGGCACCAGTAGCAGTCTTTTTTTGCTTCGGTGGTTTTAGACTTAACTTATCATATAGAATATCTCCTAGTTGCTTTGGGGAGTTTAAATTAAATTCTTCACCTGCCAAGGCTGTAATGTCAGTTTCCAAACCATTTAACTCTTGATGGAAAACTTCAGATAGATGTTGCAGATATTTTATATCTAGCACTACACCCTGTTGATTCATTTTTGTAATCACCGGCAATAGCGGTTTATCAATTTCTTCATAAACAGCTAATAAATCTTGTTGTTTTAATCTGTCCCATAAAGAGGTTTTAATCTCTTCCCAGTTAGTAGTACCAAATTCAGCTCGACCAAAATCTATAATATCTTCATAAGATGGATTAGTCCTATCACTTTCAGACAACCACAGCATTGCAGCTACTTCAGCTAAATCTTGATCTGAAATCCCCGCCACCTGACTCTCCTCAACGGCAATATTTAATAGGTGTCGGAATCTAATCGCTAAACTTTTAAAACCTAATTCACTAAATAAAGCCAAAGCTGATTCAGCATCAATTCCTTCACGCCAAGATTGAGCAGGTAAACTAAATTCAATCGGTACATCACGTTGAATAGTGGCCAACATCTTAGAAAACTGAGCTTCTTCTTCATTGTCCGCTACTAATTGTACAAATCTTTTTTGGACGCCAGATTTTTTTGAAACTGCTTCCACACCTTCCTCAGCTAAGGCTTTATATATATTTTCAATAGTACCATAGGTAGCTACTAGTTTTTTAGCACTACCTTCACCGACTCCAGACACTCCGGGAATATTATCTGAAGGGTCTCCGCGCAAACCTTTATAATCGATAGTGAGGATAGGCTTGAAACCAAATTTCTCTATCACCTTCTGTTCGTCAAACATCGAAACCTCAGCCCCTTTACGCTGGGTATAGACTCTAACTTTATTCTTATCAATCAATTGCAAGGTATCCATGTCTCCGGAAGCAATGATGATACTTAAATCATCGTTGGTTTTTAATTTTTCAGAAAGAGTACCCAATAAATCATCAGCTTCATAACCTGCTAATTCATAAACCGGAACATTCAGCACTTTCATGATATCTCTAGAACGAATAATTTGTTGAACTAAATCATCATCGGTTTTGCTACGAGTAGCTTTATATCCTGAGAATGCTTGATGACGGTGAGTAGGCTCAGGTAAATCATAACAAGCGACTAAGTAATCAGGATCTAAATCTTCAACAATTTTAATTAACATCGAAACAACGCCAAACAACGCCCCAGTAGGTTCACCAGCGGGAGAAGTAAAATCTGGTAAGGCATGGTATGCACGATGCAGAATTGCATGAGCATCAAGTAGGACTATGGTTTTTTTAGTTTTTTTTGTCATTGTAAAGTTATTGTCCGATTATCTTTTTCCAGTTTGAAATACAGATTAAGTGCTGTAATAGGAATTAAGCCAGAGACTTTTTCTGCCCACTCTATACAAATTAAATTATCTGCTTGTTGTAACTCATTTTCAAATCCTAAAACTTGAAGTTCAATTTCAGAATCTAATCGATAGGCATCTATATGAATAAAATTTCTCCAGACCACATTGGTGGTTTCATATTTTTTCATAATCACAAAAGTAGGACTATTAACCGTATCGGCAATTCCTAGCTCACGAGCCAAAAGTTGAGCAAAAGAAGTTTTGCCACTTCCTAAATCTCCATGTAACGCTAAAACCACTGCCCCATTGGCTGGCTGTAGTATTTGATAGATATCTTTGACTGCCTGTTCCATCTCGGGCCACGAACTAACGTTCCATACTCTTTTGTCCATATTATAGAATCCTATCATTTTTAGGGTCAGAAAGGTAAACCCGAATAGCTACTCAGTTATGCTTTCTATTTTTATAATTTTAGCTTTAAAATCTAATTATGGTTCAATTTGATGACAGAATTCTCAAAAGCAAACGCTACCAAGAAATCAAACAAGGCGAAGAAGAAAACTTTGTACGGTCAATCGCTGCCCAACAAGGTTACTTATATGTAAATTTACGAGGTGTCAGCATCAACCCGGAAGCTTTAATATTAATTCCTGAAGCCGAAGCTCATGAGGCTGAAGTGGTTGCTTTTGAAAAGCGAAATAAATTGTTATCAATTGCGGTTAAAAACCCTAACCAGCCAAAGACAGCGACCTTGATAGAAAAATTAAAAGCTGACTGGAAATTAACGGTCTTTATGTGTTCTAGTGCCAGTCTCGAACATGGCTGGCAAAGATATGCCGACCAAAGCCAATCAGTGGCTGTTAAAAAGGGAGTCTTAGATATTGACCCATCTGAAATAAACAAATTACTGGCTACTATTAAAAATGTTGACCAAGTAAAGCAATATTTATTAGAGATTAAAACTCTAAACCCGGCTCGGAAAGTGAGTGCTACTCTGGAAGTATTATTTGCTAGTGCCTTAGGATTGGGTGCTTCCGATGTTCATATAGAACCAGAAGCCAATGCTATTAGAGTTCGTTTCCGTCTTGATGGAGTACTGCATGATGTAGTTGATTTGGAGAATGACGTTTACGACAGATTGGTATCCAGAATTAAATTATTAGCCGGCCTCATCTTGAACATTCGTGATGAAGCCCAGGATGGCAGATTCACATTTGATAGTGGCGAAAAAACTATTGAAGTACGTACTTCTGTGATACCGGGAGCTATTGGTGAAAGCGTAGTAATGCGACTACTGGATCCTACAGTCTCAAGTTTCAATATGGATCAGTTAGGTCTCAATTCCATTATTTATGGAGTGATGCAAGAAGAGTTAAAAAGACCTAACGGTATGATTTTAACTACTGGACCTACCGGTAGTGGTAAAACCACTGCCCTATACGCCTTCTTACGTGCCGTTCATAATCCGGAGGTAAAAATTATCACCATTGAAGACCCAGTAGAATATAAGGTAGAAGGATTAGTACAAACCCAAGTAGAAGCAGATTACACATTTGCATCTGGTTTAAGATCCATACTAAGACAAGATCCAGACATTATTATGGTTGGTGAAATTAGAGATAAGGAAGTGGCAGAAACAGCCATTCAAGCAGCCGAAACTGGCCACTTAGTTTTCTCCACCCTGCACACAAATAATGCCGCTGGAGCTTTCCCTAGATTAATTGATTTAGGAGCTAATCCGAGATTAATCGGTAGCGCCGCTAATATAGTTTTAGGTCAAAGACTAGTACGTAAAATATGTGAGAATTGTAAAACTTCCAGACCAGCTACCGCTGAGGAAGCAGAATTGGTTAATCAAATTTTGTCTGACCATCCTAAACCACCAACCATAGAACAACCCCTTACCTTATACGAAGGAACTGGCTGCCCCGTTTGTGCTGGTACAGGCTTTAAGGGACGGCAAGGTATATTCGAGGCTATTAAAGTCGATAACGCGGTGGGAGATGCTATTATTCGCGACCCACGAGAACATATAATTTTAGAAGCAGCTAAACCACAAGGTATTCCTACCATGCCTCAAGACGGTATTGAAAAGGTCATACTAGGTATTACTTCACTAGCAGAGCTACAAAGAGTGGTCGATCTGAAAAGATGACGAAGTTAGAACACAAACACCGACACCATTCAATATAGAAATTACCCCGACTATGATATAGTCGGGGTAAGTTCTTTTAGGTAAGTAGATTTACAAGCAATTACTACCCTTTTGTGGTAGTAACGATCGAAACGATAATTCTCTAAGCAAGCTTTCGCAATATAGAAAGTGACTGATGCGCTAAGGAATTTCCCAGCGATCTCACTCAAAGGTAAGGACCAGAAAGTCCTCGCCACACCAATCGATTGCTTAGAGAATTATCTTCTCGATTTAAATAGTTACAAATAGACACCGCTATAATCTTGGCGGTGTTTTTATTTATCTACTTTTCTAAGAACATCTATATACTAGCATATTTGATAAATTTGTCAAGTCTAAACACCCCTGAGGGCACAGTTATCACATCTACCTCTATTCGCTACCGATCTGAAAGCACGAATAGCCATTATTTTGTATAATATACATATGGAAAACACTTCGGGCAGTTTCACTAAAGACGGAGCTGGTAATCTTGACCAGACTTTAAGACCTCAGAGTTGGGATGATTATATTGGTCAAGAAAAAACCAAAGAGAACTTACGTATTTTACTCACTGCCGCCAGAGAAAGAGGCCATGCTGCCGAACATATATTATTGTATGGACCGCCAGGCCTAGGCAAAACTACCTTAGCGCACTTGATTGCTAAGACCTTAGGTACCAATATGAGAATTACCTCTGGTCCCGCTATCGAGAGGGTTGGTGATTTAGCAGCTATTTTAACCAACCTCTCTCCTGGCGATGTATTATTTATCGACGAAATACATCGTTTGAGTAAAGCTATTGAAGAAGTACTATATCCAGCCATGGAGTCAGGAGTATTGGATATTATTATAGGAAAAGGACCGTCTGCCAGAACAGTACAATTAGAACTACCCCCTTTTACTTTAGTGGCAGCCACCACTAGAATATCTCTACTCTCTTCCCCACTTCGTTCACGTTTTTCTGGCGGAACTTTTAGATTAGATTTTTACAACGAACATGAAATTGCTGAAATATTAAAAAGATCAGCCAAGCTACTAGCAGTTGATACTAATGATCAGGTGTTAGAAAATATTTCTAAGCGATGTCGTTCTACTCCTCGAACAGCAAACTATTTATTGAAACGCTGTCGTGACTTAGCCCAGTTAGATAACGAACCAATTACTAGTAAAATAGTTGATCGCACTTTTGAATTATTAGATATCGATAACATTGGTTTAAGTAAGTCAGATAGAGATGTCCTAGATATCATTATTACTAAATTTAAAGGTGGCCCTGTTGGACTCAACACCATTGCCGCCGCTACTGGAGAGGAGCCGTCCACAATTGAAGATGTTATCGAACCATACCTCATTAGACTCGGGTTGCTTGAAAGAACGCCAAGGGGTAGAGTAGCTAGCGAAAGCGCGTATAAACATTTAGAAACCAAATCATAAAAAATATGTCTGGACATAATAAGTGGTCAAAAATAAAACACAAAAAAGCAGCTACCGACGCTGTAAAAAGTCGAGTTTTTTCTAAACACTCAGCCCTGATTGCTATGGAATCAAGAAAGGCTGGAGGAGATATAAACTCTCCCGGATTGGCAGCTGTGATTGAAAGAGCCAAAAAAGATTCAATGCCTAAAGAAAATATCGATCGCGCGGTAGCTAAAGGCGCTGGCGGAGCCGGTGAAGCATTGCAAGAAGTAATTTTTGAAGCCTTTGGCCCTGGCGGTGTAGGTATCATCATCACCGCGGTAACCGATAACAACAACCGCACCTCTCAAGAAATTAGACATATTTTTTCTAAGAATGGTTATCAGCTGGGCACCCCTGGTACTGCCATGTGGGCTTTTACCAAGACCGCTGAAGGATATGTGCCACAAAATATAGTAGACCTCTCAGACGAAGATGGCGAGAAGCTAGCTAAATTGATTGAGGAAGTTGAGGAACAGGAAGATATTCAAGATATCTATACTACAGCTGATTCGGAGTCATGAGAGTCTTAGCGATTGACCCTGGCTACGACCGTATGGGCGTTGCGATATTGGAAACTGATAAAACTAATGATGTATTAATACACTCAGAATGTATAGAGACCAATAAGAAAGACTCCCCTGCTGACAGACTGCTTAGTATTGGACTTCGACTGGAAGAATTATTCCATGCTCATGCGCCCAATGTAGTGGCCATTGAAACTTTATTTTTTAACAAAAATCAAAAAACTGCTATGCAAGTAGCAGAAGCTAGAGGGGTGGTAGTGTATTTAGCTAAAAAATTTAATTGTGACGTTAAAGAATTCGGACCAAAAATGGTAAAACTGGCAGTTACTGGTTATGGTGCTAGTGACAAAAAATCAGTGACTACCATGCTAAGTCATTTAGTAAAAAACTTACCAAAAAAAGCTCTCGACGATGAGTATGACGCTATCGCCATTGGTATCACAGCTCTACATACTCGCCTATAATTAATAATTTACCATTGCCAATATTATTTTTTTATTTGAAAATAACAAAAATACTTGCGTACAAAAAAGATTAGGTTAAAATCGTTTTTCGAAACAAGTTTTAATTTTAATACATCATGACAAACGACAATCAAAATGAAGAAGAGGAATTAGAGGAGGAAGATGCGGAGGCTAGTATCGACGACTCTATGTTGGATGAAATCAGTGAAGATGACGACACTGATGATACTGAAGGTTTTGGACACCTTAAAGAAGACGAGACTGAAGATGAAGAAGAAAACGAAGATGAAGATGGCGATGACACCGAATCACTAGAAGAAGACGCCGAAGATGTAGACTATGATTCATTTGATGATGAAGATCATATGTAATTAAAATAAAAAACAGCCGGCAGCTAAAGCTGCCGGCTGTTTTTTATTTAATTAGAATTACTAGATTCTTCTTTCCTCTTTTTAGAATAGCTAAATCGGAAATATTAATCACAAAATCAATCTCCGTAATCTTTTCACCATTGAAGGATACAGCTCCAGCAGAAACAAAATCCCGAGCTTCCCTTTTACTACTAGCTAAACCACTATTAACCAACACATCAATAATCGGTTGATTATTGGCGTCATTTAATACCGGAGCATTACCTAGCAACATATCTTTCTCTGATATATTTAGGGAATCAATTTGTTTGTCACCAAAAAGTATTTCTGACACTGACTGAGCAGCCAAAGAAGTAGACTCTCCATGAACAAAAGCAGTAACTTCGCTAGCCAGTTTTCTTTGCGCCAACCTAGCACCTGGATTAGCTTCGTGTTCCTTTCCTAGGGTGTCGATTTCCTCTAAAGAGAGGAATGTGTACAATTTTAGATAATCAATCACCTTGGCATCATCAACATTTAGCCAGAACTGGAAGAAATCATAAGGTGACGTCTTAGTAGCAGAAATCCAAACCGCATTACCTTCACTTTTGCCAAATTTTTTACCAGCCGCATCAGTGATTAACGGTATCGATAAAGCAAAGACTTCCTTCCCTTCTCTTTTTCTAATTAAATCAACTCCTGACAGTACATTAGTCCATTGATCACTACCACCAATTTGCAAATCAACACCATAACGATTATGTAATTCCCAATAATCATATGCTTGCAATAAGGAGTAAGTGAATTCTGTATATGAAATACTATCATCGGGATTGGTTAAACGTCGCTTAATCAAATCTCTCTTAATTAATTCATTAACGGTAAAGTACTTACCGACATCACGTAGAAAAGGAATTAGTTTAACGCTATTCAACCACTCACCATTATTAACCATAATGAGATTGGCTTGATCACCGAGCAAATTAGCTAATTGTTGTTGCAAATGATTTGCATTATCGTTTATAGTGGTCTCCGACTGTAATGGTCGCTCCCCTTTCTCTTTAGGGTCGCCAATCATGCCAGTACCGCCACCAACCAATAAAACGGGCTGATGCCCCGCATCAGAGAGTCGTTTCATCAAGATAATCCAGACTAAATGCCCTACATGAAGAGAATCGGCTGTCGGATCTGTGCCAATATAGACTGTCCTTTTGCTAGAAAAAATCTTTTCAGGGTCAGCTGAAGAATCTTGAATCAGTCCTCGGTTTTTTAATTCTGTCACTAAATTCATACCCATCGAGTTTAACACAATTGGCTAAATACTGATATTATGGCAGTATCTACGAACTTTAATGAAAAACTTTAAACAAAAAAACAAGCATAGGGGTAGCTGGATTAAAGAAAGACTAGCTGATATTGCTATCATAACGTTAGTTCTGGGATTTATTGGAGCTGGTGGATTACTACTATTCATCTCCACCTTAGACATACCTGATTTGTCAGCTTTTGAACAAAGACGAGTTTTACAGTCTACTAAAATATACGACCGGACTGGGGAGATAGTTCTTTACGACCTTAATCAGGACGTAAAAAGAACTGTCGTTCCCTACGAGGATATTTCATACAATATAAAGAACGCGACTGTAGCTATTGAAGACGATACTTTTTTCAAGCATTGGGGAATCCGACCGTTATCTATTATTAGAGCTGGGCTTTCAAACTTAATTGGAGGTGACTTACGCGGACAAGGTGGTTCCACTATTACTCAGCAGGTAATTAAAAATGCACTCCTAAGTAGAGAAAAATCTTATATTAGAAAAATCAAAGAAGCGATCTTAGCAATCAGGCTAGAACAGATTTTAACTAAAGAAGAAATCTTGTGGCACTATCTAAATGAGTCTCCATATGGTGGTACTATCTATGGAGTAGAAGAAGCTAGCAGATCATTTTTTGGTAAATCAGCAGCCGATGTCACTCTTGCTGAAGCAGCTTACTTAGCCGCCATACCCCAAGCCCCCACCTTTTACGCTCCCCACGGAAATAACCGAGCAGCTCTCGATGATCGCAAGAACCGCGTACTCGATAGAATGTTGGCTTTAGGTTTTATTAATGAAGACGAATACAATCAAGCCAAAAATGAGCAGGTGGAGTTTATTGGTGATAGCAATACTGGTATCAGAGCCCCTCACTTTGTAATGTACATCTGGCAACAATTGGCAGAAAAGTACGGTGAGGAAGACTTGGCTACTCGTGGACTAAAGGTAATTACCACCCTTGATTATGATTTACAGTCTGATGCGGAAGAAATAGTTAAACAATACGCTCTAGAAAACGATAAAAAGTTTAACGCTTCTAACGCAGCTTTAGTGGCTATGGATCCTAAGAACGGCGACATACTAACTATGGTTGGCTCTCGTGATTACTTTGATGAATCGGTTGACGGAAATTACAACATCGCCCTAGCTGAAAGACAACCAGGTTCTTCAATTAAACCTTTTGTTTATGCCAAAGCTTTTGAAAAAGGTTACACTCCAGCCACTACCCTATTTGATGTACAAACACAATTCTCTACTTCATGTGCTCCAGACAACTTTACTTCTGAAGATGGTTGTTATTCCCCAAACAACTATGACAATGCTTTCCGCGGACCAGTATCAATGAGAAACGCCTTAGCTCAATCATTGAACATTCCAGCTGTAAAAACTTTATACCTAGCTGGTATTCAAGATTCTATTAAATTAGCTCGCGACGTTGGTCTTTCAACCCTAACTGATTGGCGTAGGTATGGACTTACTCTGGTATTGGGTGGTGGTGAAGTTACTCTACTAGATATGACTGGTGGATATAGCGTTCTGGCTAACGAAGGTGTAAAAGTACCAACTAGAAGTATTCTAAGAATAGAAGACAACCAAGGAAACGTTTTGGAAGAAGCAGATGAAGAAGTGTCCGGTCAAAGAGTTATGGACAGAGACGCTGCTTTACAGATATCTGATGTTCTTTCTGACAACGTCGCTAGAACACCTCTTTACGGTGCTAATTCTCTTCTTTATTTTGGTAAAGGTGTAGATGTGGCTGCTAAGACCGGTACCACCAATGACAAACGTGACGCTTGGATCTTTGGATACACCCCCGAAATAGTAGTGGGCGCGTGGGCTGGTAATAACAACAATGCTGAAATGAGTGAAATATCGGGTTTAATTATCACTCCCTTATGGCGAGCAGTTATGGATAAAGTTATGGAAAAAACTGAAACTACTGACTTTGCTGAACCAGCACCAATACCTGACGATATCAAACCAGTATTAAGATCAAATGGTTACGTGGTGGATGCTACTTCCATAGCCAGTAGTCTAGGAAAAGACGCAGATATTTCAGACCTATTGGGTGCCATGTTTGAAAGCACACACAGTATCTTGTACTTCGTTGACAAAGATAATCCTAGAGGGCCGTACCCTTCTAATCCTGCTAGAGATCCTCAATTTAAACTCTGGGAGTATGGAGTATCTTTATGGAAAGCTAACCAATTTGGTTTACTCTCAGGAACTAGCTCAGAAGAAAATAATCAAAACACAGAAGAAATTGACGACGCCTATATCGGTGAGGCTCAGTAAACTAAACAATCCGCGTAGGAGCATTGTTTTTACCAAGACGCCCCATTAAATGGGTAAGTACTTCAGTTTCCTTTAGCTTTATTTCTGTACGGATTAGACCATTAGCTGATAAAGAAAGAGTTTTAGTAGTAGTGTTATATCTAACATTACTTTTGTCCAATTTAAAGCCGTAGAGGTCAAAAATGACCTCTATAAAGGTATTAATAACAGTAGCTTCAGGCGGAATTAATTTATCTTTATACTTTTCAAAAAGTGACGAGAGTTTCTTGATTTCACCCCTAGCCATACTACTTATTCATCGGCATCACTAAATATCTAATAGAGGTATCATTTAGACCTTTCATCACCAAAGGACGGCCGATACCGGAAAACTGCATCAAGACGCTATCATCAGCAAAATGTGATAAACATTCTGATAGGTATCGTTGATTAAAATTCAGACTAATATCTTCACCGTCAGTAGCAGCTTTTATTGATTCTGTAGTAGTGCCTGACTCCCCCCCAATAGCTGTCACAGTGAGTGATTTATCTGTAACATAGATTCCTACTTGGAAGAATTTATTTAAAAATATACTAGTCTTTCGAAAAACACGTGCCAAATCTTCCTTTAAAAGAGTAACCGAAGTAGAAAATTCTTTTGGCATAATTTGTTCATAATCAGGAAAAGAACCAGTCACTAAACGTGAAGTAATATATACTCCTTCAGAAAAATCTAAAGAGAACTGATTTTCATTAAAACGGCAAATTGGATCACTTTCTAGGGAGTCGAGAATTTTAGCAATTTCTTGAGCGTTTTTCTGAGGAATTAAAATTGAAGAATCAAATACCACCCCTTTCTGTGGAACAGTCTTCTCCATCAATCGAAAAGAATCGGTGGCTACAAAAGTTAAAGAATGCTCCTTTTTCTGAAAGATATAAACACTACCAAGTTCAGGCTTTATCAACGACTGTGAAGCAGCAAACGCGGTAGATTTAATACCCTGACTAAAATGTTGATTACTTATCTCCTGTCCATCATTAGTTACTCTTGGAATATTAGGAAATTCATCAGAGGAGATACTTTTTATTAAAGTTTCAGAACCCTTCTCTTCCACCACAAGACCAGACTCATCTTTTTTAAGAGTTATTTCTTTTTCTTTACTGAGATTAATAGTTTGAGTTAAAACCGTAGCTGGTACCGCAATTTCGCCCTCCTCTTCGATTTTGGCATCCAATTTAGCTTCAATACCAATTTCTAGATTAGTAGCAGATATAACTAATTGACCATCCTTGGTTTTAAGTAGTACGCACTGTAATACTGGTAAAGTTACATGTTTAACACTAACCTTACTAACCATTTCTAATTTCTTTATAAGATTATCTCTATCTAGTGTTACTCTCATAAACTTAATTATATCCTGTTAACAATTAATTGTCTTTATTTTTTCTATCTTTTTCTTTTATTATTAGGGGTGTTAATTACTGGAAAACCCTAAAATATAACTAGAATTAACGGTTTATTAGGATTTTTAATCCCCAGCTATGTGGGGAGTCATTTGGTATAAAACAGTGTACAATTCATTTTTCTATATTTAAGTTTCTTTATACCCTGATTTATGCACACTTATCCTCAGGTTTCTTTCTTCTAATCCACACTTATTAACAGTCTTATTCAATTTTTATCTACAGGTTATCTACAGGAAGAAAAAAGAGACTAATTGTATTAGTCTCTTCCCTATTTATTTTAGTAACTGTCTTAACTGATTTAATTCGTCTTCTAAAGTACTGTTTTGTTTAATTTCTGATTTAATTTTTTCACATGAATGAATAACGGTAGTGTGATCTCGGCCTCCCAACTTTTGACCAATAGTTGGGTAAGAGACTGAGAAATCCTCTCTTAAGATATACATGATTAGTTGCCGAGGTTTTACTACTTCCTTTTTACGGGTTTTTTCGTAGACGCTCTTAGGATCAATATTGAAGTATAAAGAAATTTTTTCCACCACATCTTCTATGGCCATACTTCGTCTTGGGCGGGCACTATTTTTAATGATATTTTTAACTTCATCAAGCGATAATATTCTGCCCACTAATTGTGATTGACACATAATGGAGTTTAAAGCACCTTCAAGCTCTCTAATATTGCCGTCTATTGATTCTGCTAAGTGATCAACTACTTCATTAGATAAAGTAATACCGTTTTGTGCAGCTTTAGCCTTTAAGATTGCAGCTCTTGATTCTACGTCTGGAGCTGGGATATCTACAATCATACCAGCGGCAAAGCGAGATTGTAGTCGTTCTTCCATACCAGATAGAAGTGCGGGATGAATATCGCTAGAGAAAACTATTTGTTTGTTATTGTCATGTAAGGTATTAAACAGGTGGAACAATTCTTCCTGAGTCTTCTCTTTGCTATTTAGGAATTGGACATCATCCATAACCAAAACATCGTATTGTCGGTATTTATCCTTAAAGCTATTGGCTGTTCCGTTTTGAAGTGAATTGAAGTAATCAACAGTAAAACGCTCAGCGGTGACGTAAAACACTTTTTTACCACTTTGTTTTATCTTGTTCCCTACTGCTTGAATGAGGTGGGTTTTTCCGTGTCCAGTTTTTCCATAAATAAACAAAGGATTATAAGAAATACCAGGTTTTTCACTAACAGTCTTGGCAGCTGCATGTGCTAAAGCGTTAAAAGGGCCAATTACAAACGTGTCAAAGGAATAGCGAGGGTTAAGGTTATCACTTTTATTTATATAATATTCTTCAAGTGGTAAAGCTGAATTAATATTACTGGCAGTCCGGGTTTCCTGCTTCTTGTCGTTTCTTTGAACAACCGTATATTCTATATTTCTAACAAAAGGAGCATTTTCACGCAAAACACGTAAAATCATTGGTTGAAATTTATCTTGTAGCCAATCTTTTACGAATACACTAGGTACACCTAAAGTCACTGTTCCATCTTCTAAAGATACAATTCTGGTATCTCGAAACCATGTCTTAAAATTAGCTGGAGTAATGGCGAGCTCAATACTTACCAATACATCATCCCATAGTTTTTTGATATCAATTTGGTCGGAACTTACTAAATTGTTTATCAACGAAGATGATGTAATTTGGTTCATACTGTAGTTACGATAACTTAATCGGCTAGTAATTCACAACGAATGCTAAGAATTATACCCTGCTCAGCCAGACTGTAAACTTTTCCCTTAAAAGCTATAAAAAAACTAACCTCTTTAATTAAAATAATCGTCAATGTGTATAAGTTGTGGAAAACTTACGAAATGAAATATATCCTTTCGGACTTGAAATAAACGAAAAACAGTGTATATTGTAGCTCAAATTTATTAATTATTATGCCTAAGCGAACTTATCAGCCGAGCAAGAAAAAAAGAATGACCACTCATGGTTTTTTGGCTCGCAAAAACAGTCCTACTGGAAATAAGGTTTTACAAGCCCGTCGTAGAAAGGGTCGTGCTGTTCTAGCAGTAAAACCAAGTAAATAGAAGGTAGTATTTATATTAAATCCAAAGCATGGCATCATGTTAAATAAGAAAGAACGATTAACAAATAAAGAGTTTGATCGTTTTTTTTCTTTAGGTAAACGTTATCATTCTGATTATTTTACTTTAATATTTAACCCCCACCCTACTTTTCATGGAGCGGTAGTGGTTGGAAAAAAGGTATCAAAGAAGGCAGTGGCTAGAAACAAAATCCGTCGCCGAGTCTATAGTGCTCTGTATAATGTTTATCAAGACAATAATTTATCAGGAGTTTATTTAATTTTAGTAAAACCAATGGCTGCTAAGGTTGCCTATCAGGATATCAAGCAGGTTTTATCGGAATTAATTAATGGTTTATAACACGGCTTATTTTTATGTTTTCGTTTCTGTGGCACACAATTTTCTTTAACCCTATCTATAACGGTCTAGTATTTTTTATTGATACTATCCCTGGTGGCGATGTGGGTTTGGCAATTATTGCAATTACGGTGGTAGTTAAGTTTATTCTTTTGCCGTTATCAATTAAATCTGTTAAATCACAGAAGGCTTTAAAAATAATTGAACCTAAGTTACAGGAGTTGAAAGATAAATATAAAGACGATCGTCAGGCCTTAGCCACTGCGACTATGGACGTCTATAAAGAAGCTGGTATTAATCCCTTCTTTAGTATTTTACTGATATTTATTCAGTTACCGTTAATATTGTCACTTTATATGGCAGTGGTAAGTGGGGGTGGTGTAGCCCTACCTGATATCAATCAAGCTTTATTGTACTCCTTCGTACATGTTCCAGCTGATGTGAATATGTTGTTTTTAGGAATTGTTGATATTGCTGTTAAAAGTTGGCCGTTAGCTTTATTGGCTGGTGTAACTCAATATATTCAAGCTAGTTTAACTTTACCGAAATTAGAGGCCAAGAAAAGTGACGAAAATAATGTCGACTTTAAAGCAGATTTTGCTCGTAGCATGGATTTAAATATGCGTTACGTTATGCCATTAATTATTACTTTTATTGCTCATACCCTTTCAGCCACTGTAGCTATTTATTTTGTGGTTAGTAATTTGATGGCTATTTTTCAAGAGTTTATCGTTCGTCGTCATCGTTAAAATCTCTACTAATACTAAAACAAAACCGTTTTTAAAGGACGGTTTTGTTTTAGTTTAGATGATAGGTCCACAAGGTGTCGTTTATTTTATTAATAAAAAACAGGGTTTTATTATCAGGAGAATGAGTAAGATTTATGACATCAATATCAAAACCAGCTAGGTCAGATAGTTTATCTAATAAGATTGCTGAGCCATTTTCCCTGTCCTGCCACAAGGTGTCGTTAGAAACTATTTCACCTCGGTACCAATTATTTAATGATTCACGATTATTGTTCTCTAAAGCGAATGATTTAGCACATAAAGCTTTATTGTCGATAAAGGTACATTTTTCTGGAATAGCTACCAAGGTAGAGATATTGTTGGTATCAACGGCTAAGTCTAAAAGTCGACTAGTGATAATTTTTTGAGCTGTATCAAAATATCTATACAGAATTTGGTTACCATCTGGGTTAATAACCGCTGTCAATGAATATTGTGGAGCTACGACTCGGGTCAGACTACCGTTATTGCTAACTCTGTAGATGCCACTTTTTAGCCAAGGAGTTGGTTTATTGACCACGTAGGTCCCATTTGCGGTCCAGATGATATCGATATCTTGTAAAGCCGTGTCCCATAATTTGGTAGTGTTATTTTTATCAAAAGAGTAACTATAAGCTGAAGTTATCCCGCCTTCAATCAGACTGTAATTAACAGTGGAATTGTCTATAAAGGTGACGTTGTAACTATTGTCAGGTAGTTCTTTAACCTTATTGCCAATACCTAAACCGTACACATTGGTTTTAGTGTTGTCACCATTTTCTGATATTAATGCTACGTAATCTCCATTGCTAGAGAAAATAGCGTCAATGGTTTTACCAACGGTAGTACCTGAAATTCTAGTTTCAGTGTTATTACCTAAATCCACCTCATACACGTGTCCGGTACCTCTTTCTGCATACCGTAATTTTGCTGGACTTTTAATCACTGCTTCTGGTGAGCTGGTAGATGTGCTACTAGCAATGATTGGAGGTAGATAGACAAATCCAGCCAATGATTTGGTACTTAACTGTACTAATTTATTTTCATTGTTAGCTAATTCGGTGGTTTGATTTTCGGTACTGTCTATCACGATATCGGTCGGTCCATTAGTCAGACCTAAGTCGGTGAAAATATCATTGACGCTCTTAGGAGCTCCAAATAATAGTAAATAGGCCCAAAATGCAAATAAAATCACTAATATTGATATACCTGTAATTGTTAATATTCGCATTAACATATTTTATATACATTTATATTTGTTATCCTCAAACTGTAAAGTCGTACCATGATTTTCTTTACAGCTTTTTAGCAATTTAGCTTGGAAAGCTTCGGCACACTCATCTCCTCCCCATCCGAACCATAGTGAACCGCACTCCAATTCAATGGCCCTGTCTCTAGTAAACTCTTCTCCTGGTCGGAAAAATAATTCATCAGCATCCCCGCCAGAGCCACCTTCTATATGTACCGGCTCCCCTTTTCCAATCACATTTAAATTCAATAAGGTAGGATTGATAGTTTCGAGCAAGGTGGCAGCTACTAGAATGATTAATAACCCAAGTAAGGCATTCTTAATTCGATCTTTGGCGGCCGATTTGCTGGTCACTAAGTCCGATAACATATATTCGGTACCAGCCCAAATAATCATAATGACCGCTGCCATTGCTCCAAGAGCGATAGCGCCATTATATAGAGCATTAATATAGGCCTCAGTAGATAAGTCACCAGAGATAAATGGAATCTGTTGAAAGGTTTTTATTTCAACGGCGCTGGCGACACCAGGTAGCATTACAAGAATTAACAAAAAAAGTTTTTTCATATGTTGATATTAACTGACCCAGTTAATGATTCATTTATATTGGCAGAATTTCTAATATCTAAACTAGCTTTTCCGTTAGATATATCCCCCACTTCATCGGGTTTAACTAATGATATGTAACGCCAGTCATTAGTTTTAATGATATTTATATTGTTAGTTGTCCAGTTTCCAACGGTGCTAGTCAAAATCGCTTGTTGTCCAAAAAAATAAGGTTCGGCTTTAATACCAGTCTCAGCCCCAATAAGTATATAATTATCTTTGATAGCCATTTTGGAAGTACCACGCAGGTCGTTATTTTCGTAAAAAAGTATTTTAGGCTTTGTAAATTGTATTATTTCTGTAGCAGAACCTAGGTTTACGCCATCGGTGTCACTAATAGAGACTGTGGCTGAAGTTTCAGTGCCAATATTTGGTAGTTCTATTTCTAGAACTGGCGTCTCGGTAGTAAAAGATTGATTACCGACTTTCCATTGGAAATTAGCTGGAGTTAAGTTTTGGTCAAATACTAAGGCCACTAAACGAATATTATTTCCAGCTGTTGGCTCGCTCCTGCCCTGATAGAAATAAGGTGTGTAAGTTTCAGCTTCAACTATTAAGTCTATTTTATTGCTCGCCACTGTTTCAGGAATGGTAACTGTGTTACTAGGTAAAGAGTTTTGTACTGGCAAAAAATTCATTGGTGTTTGGCCAAAAGTAATAGTAGGTATGAAAAATATAGATACTGCTAAGCTTAAAAAAATGCCACGATTCATTTGTATAAATGATAACACACCTATTTATTATGGATGACTACATACAAACACCATAGCCACATTATGGGTAAAATATTAATTACGGGACACAATAAACCGACTAGACACACAGATAATATGGCTATACAAATACCTCCTAAAATACTAATACCCCTAGACACAATTAAAGCGGTAGCTATTAAAAAACTTACTACCCCACAAATAAAAGCTCCTACTATACCTACTATAAAAATGGCGGCTCCCGCTTCAGTTAGGGTACCAAAAGTAATAGTGTTAACAAACCAATTATCGTTTAATCCAGCCATTATTAGCATACCTATTAGAGTTAAAATGCCAAAAAAAATCTGGATGTAATAGATATGAATCGTGGTATTGATTAGCAGTTGAAATAGTTTCCAATCAGTTGCGGCTAGCTTTTGAGCTATTTCAATACTATCTAGTTTTTTTGGTTCATCAACAACCTGACCATTTTTTTGGATATTTTGAATATCATAAATATTAGCCATATATTTTAATTGGCGGCTCTAAGCTCTTCTTTGGCTTGCTTGATCTTCAGAAGTTGTGATGGGTCAGAAGTGATTATTTGATCCTCGGTGTAACTAGCTATTACCTTTATGGCTACATGCTTAAGTCCTACGAAAAATATTCCTTCCCCCACATTACTCTCAAGTAATAATAATTTTTCTTCATCTGTTAAATTAAAAGTTTTTTGAATATTATCAATAGCCGTTGGTGATTGTTTCATCAAGAATTGTAATGATGAGTTGGTAATCATTGGTACACCATATGGTGAACGAAGAAAGTCATCGACGTCTTGAGTGATAGTGGCTATGCCTAGGTAATATTTTCGACCTCTTTTAGCTAAGGAGAATAAGAAAGAGGCTGTATCCTCACTTTTCATCATCCACCAAGCTTCATCAATAACCATCAGTCTCTTGGCTAGGCGTCGACGAATCATGTTCCATATATGGTTGGTAATGATATACATTGCTACTGTCTTGAGCTCATCCTCCATATCGCGGAGAGAAAAAACAATAAATTTTTGATTGATATCAACGTTAGTAGGTTGGTTCATAAAACCCGACCAGGTACCACTAGTGTATTTTTGCAACCTAGAAATTAATGAAGAGCTACCCTCCATGCCAGCCAATACCATTTCGAAGTCAGATAATAGCGGCGGCTCCATACCAGTCCAATTGGCGTCATCAGTGATATCTTTAAGGGCGTAGACTTCATGGAGAGCTTGATCAATAATGGTCTCTTCTTCTGGTGATAAGCCTCCTAGCATAATGCGGAATAACCCAATTAGTTCAATTATATGTGATCGCAAAATATCTGCTGGTTCTTCATCGTCTTGAGGGTCAGCTAAGTCAAAAGGATTTATATGATGTGAGCTAGACAAGGAAATATTAAAGAATCTGCCACCTGCAGCCTCGGCTAAGTGCTCGTATTCCCTTTCTGGGTCGATAACAATTACTTCGGTGCCAAACATCAAGGAACGTAGTATTTCTAATTTAATCGCATAAGATTTACCGGCGCCGGAAGTAGCAAAGGTAACTGAGTTGTAGTTGGTAAGTGCAAATCTATCAAATAATACCAAGGAGGAATTGTGACGATTGATACCATATAAGATACCGGTGTCACTAGTAAGGTCAAAAGAAGTAAAAGGAAAGAAGCTTGATAGTGGTGATGAGTTGAATTTACTATGTACCATAAGCTCATCGGTCATTGTCGGGATTACACTATGGAGTCCTTGTTCTTGTTGAAATAAGGCTGGCTTAATGTATACCAGACGAGAATCTAAAATACCTTTTACTTCAGACTCTGTCTTATTCAATATATCGTCAGTTTCGCCATAAATAGCAATATATAGACCAACATCAAATAACTTTTCCTCAGCTTGTTGTAGTTTGTCTCGCAAATCCTCTAGGTTACGATAAGCCGCCTCAAGTTGTGGGTCACGTACCATACCCTTCTCTTGATTCATGTTGATTTGACTTTGGACCTCAGCAACCTTTTTTTGGAATTTCTTTAGAGTGTCAGCCGTATCTATCGGATGTATCATAATAGACACGTCCATTTCTTTTTCTAGATTTAGAATTGGTTCTAGCCAACCATCGTTTAAATATCGGGGATACGAAACAGCAAAAAATACTCTAGCATTTTGGCCACTGATATTAATTTTACGTGGATCGACAGATACAGCTGATGGAGCTACTACATCTTCTAGTGTCATGAGAGCACCTTTGGCGTCTAATAAATTGCTATCAGTAATTTCGCCGTCTTTATTCTGTTTGATAAAATCTAGGATCCCCATATTAATTGTTTGCTAAAGAGTTTTTGTTAACTTCTCCTGGATTAAATATATGATAATACAGTTCCACTAGCTCTTCATTTTGTAATATGATACTCCTCACTCCCACAGCTGATAAACCTTGTTCCACTAAAGCCACTCTTTGTTCTAATTGTAGTTTATGCTCGGAAAAGTTCTTGTCATCGAAGTAGACATTCTTTTTGCCACCAATTAATTCCTTAAAACCTTCTAGATTATTTTGTAGATTGGCTGAGACTGGGGTGTATGGTACAACCACAAAAAAACTTTTAGTCATGACGTCTACTTCGGTAGTAAAGGCCTTGACGAATTGCATATATTCACGCAATTGAATTTTCATTAAATCATTATCTTGTTTATCTTCTTGAGATAATAAAATGTCTAAGTATGGCTGAATATCAAGTCTCCTTGATTGTACGTATATCTGTAGAGAAAAATCTATAGTATTTAAAAATGATTGAAATTGACGCAAAATAGCCTCCTGCTCATCAATAGATTTGAGAGCAAAGTTGACCGATGAAGCCAAAATAACCATATGCATTTGGCCATTTTTTAACAGTACCACATTGTCCTTTATGTCACTGAGAGGTACAAAACTTTGAGTCGAGTCTTTTCCATTTGCCATGACATTAATAATAACATCCAAATGTTTTTATGGAGTATCTTCTTTTTGGATAGCTCGCATTTCTAACCTTCGAGATAAAGAGGAAATGTTATTTTCGGTAGTCGGTGGTAAGTAAGAGGGTGTACCTGACGGTAGGTCATTGTTACCGTAAACTGTTTTGTCTTGTTTTCGCCATAGATACAGCTTATTGCCTTTCAAATACTTAACCGCTGATTCCAAAAAAATAGAAAAAGGTCGGTTATTTATAGGATAGAATGACAGTAAAAAACTAAAGGCCAATACTGGTATTCCTAAAATAATAAAAATAATAAAAGGAGTGAAAAAGAAAAACACCGCAGCTAACCCTACTCCACCAGCAATATATACAAATTGTTTCCAGGTAAGTGGTCCAAAGATTTTATCTTCAATCTCAATAAATTGTGGTACTTCAAAACGCATAATATTATTTTTTGATTATATCATCTTGACTAGAGCTGTATATTGGTTGGTCTTCCCCTATTTCTTCTTGGGGTCTAAAAACACCATATCCATGATTACGACTAATCTCAACATCCTCAGCAAAAGTGCGTAGTGGTTTGACTGAATTAGGGTCAATGTTTTTAGTTTCTGGAGTGTTGGTAGCCACAGGTTCCGTAGCCACAGGTTCAACAATTTTAATATTTTCTGGAATGACTGAAGTGATAACTGACGGTTGATTAGGTTGGTTTTCTTGGTCGAGTATTTCGCTAGCTTGTTGCAATTCATTTGCAACAATTGCAAATAGCTCATCATCTAGGAAATTATTTATTCCTGTGGCAGTGGTTTTATCGATAGCTAAATATTCTATTAGTCGATCAGTCAGACCATTTTTACTAACAAATAAGTACAGTATCAAATCGACTTCCATTTGTAAGTCGATTTGTTGATCGGTAGTGAGTCGAAACTGTCTCGCGGCGTTGTTAACTACCACCTCAACCGTGCCGTATTCATACAGCTCAACAATATTAGCTGGTAAGGCTGTAAAGCGTTTTTGCATTATTTCTGGTAATTGAGAAGTGTCGTACATATTGTTTATTAGTCTTTGGTTTTTATGGTGCTATTCAGCCTTAGGTTTCTTTCTACTGGAGTATGTTTTACGGATCTCATTAGCCGCATTTTCGTTCTGTGACTTATCGCGACCAAATAGTAAGTTTTTAATCACACCAGATGATTCTACTACTTGATTATATCCCCCAGCCTCCTTGTTGGCCTTTTTCTCGACTTCGGCAATAGCTTTTTTGGTTTGGGCAATATACTCTTGTACCTTTATCTTGTCATCTTCTAAGGCCTTTAGTTCAGCTGGGGTCATACTCTTACCCTTTTGTCTAATTTGTTCTTGAATATCTGCCAATTCAGAAATATGTGCAGTTAGATTGTCTTTCTGGGTTTTTAGTTCACTATTAGTAGCTTCGGAAATGTTAAATCGACTACCGGTTTGTCGGCGATATCTTTCGGCAGTTAGAGCTTCAGTGCGTTTACTCTTTTCTTCTTCTAGATCCTCAACTTTAGCTCGGGCTGATTCAATATCAGCGTTGAGAGTTTGTCTAGCTGCTTCATCTTTGGTGCTAGACAAAAGTTTACGCTTGCTTTGAATCTGGTCCTTAGTATTTTTGATAGACAAATCAACCGCATCAATCTCACTTTGTAGTTGCATCATTCTAGGATCGTCGGAACCAACCTCTCCTAACCCCTTGGCGTAGTCAGCTTCTTTTTTGGCTATCTGCTCAGTCCGAGTTTGGTAGCCACCTTTGAAACCACTACCAGCTTTAAGTGCACTTCCTAATTTGGTCTGGCGAGCATCAAAACTAGCGTCAGCCAATTTGCTAGATGAGTTTAACATTTGTCTGGAAGCCCAGCCACGGATACCACTTTGAGAAGAACTATTTTTAAGATTTTCATTTTGAGACAAATTATAAGAACCCCTGCCTACGGTACCCCTCATAAAACTAGCCGATAGTCCTATTGGTATTCCAATCCCCACACTTCTGGCAGTATCACCACCTATTTTCATAAATACAGATGCACCCACTGCCCCAATTTTTTTAGAGGCTTCTAAGGCGGTCCAGACAAAGCCAGTAATAAGAACTGATGAAATCATGAAAGACATGGTGCTCATCTGATTATTGATTATATTGTCTGATATAGCTTGCATGGCCCTGAGGGCGATATAGAGCATAAACAAGAAAGCTGGACCCAGTAGTGTTTGGGAAAATAATCGTTGCCACCAGTCGCTACTCACTTTTTTAAAGTTAGGTAATACAAACCCTAAAAACATAACAGGCGAAAACATCATTAAAAATACCAAAATAAAGAATCTAGCTAAAACGAACACGGCTCCAGCGGCGAATACAAATCCAATCAAAATAAACATCAAAGCAATGGATAATCCCATACCAAGTGCATCAGCTATCCCAAGAGGCTTTTGAGGAACCTCAATTTCACCATTTTTTAATTCATTACTTAACAATAAAGTATTGTCTTTTAACTTGTTTAGATTAGTGGTTTCTAGGAAGCCTGAGGTAATACTGACAACTTTTAAACTACCAAACAAGTCATATTCGCTTCGTTCATTAGTTTCAAACATGCTTCTAATTTCAGCTGCTGCAATATTACCAAAATCGACTATTACTTGAGTGGCGTAGAGACTGAAGTTGATAAAAAGAGCCGCTACGATTAAAAATCCTAGTGATCTTTTGGATTTACTATCCTCGATACCAAGAATAATTTTGAATCCAATAAAGATGACTCCAAATATAAATAAAAGATTAAATAAGTCTCTGACTAATGCCCAAATAGTGGTGATAACGCTATCTATGCCGAGAGCCTTGACGGTACCAGCCATATCAAATACGAACAGTGACAAAGCTGCATCTAGTATGGAACCACCAATTTTTAAAGCTATGGCTCCAATAGTAACTAGAGCGCTATAGACCCAATTAGACACAGTATCGAATTCAACTTTGGTATTAGATCCGATTTCTGATGTGTTGTCTGTTGCTTCTGTGGTGCCCGACTGAGCAAATACGGGTGCTATACATAACGAAAAAGATGCAACCACGGTCACGATAAGTAGATATAGGTTTTTTTTCGTTAAGGAAAACATTTTGTTACATTATGAGTCCAAGATGCCTTCGTAATCAAAGTCACCGCCACACTTCTGTCTTTCTACAGCCATATCGTATCGGAAACGATCAGTCATTTTAGCAAATTCTAAGTCTAGATAGGTAATTTTAAACTCCTCATTTTGATAAGCGGTGTGGAAATAACCTTTATCTTTGAAATCGGTATATGACATTAAAACTGAATTTCTGACGTTGAAATCATTAGTAGAATCATATTGTTGATCTAAAACATTGAGTATGGCCAAGCTAGTAGAAGCGATATCACTATTGGTAGACACGGTAGTTTTGGCCTTGGTTAACTCCTCGGTTAATTCCATATCAAAACAATTGCCAAACTGTTCTTCATTAGATTGTAATTTACTGTCGATAGCGGATATTTCTGTTAGTATTTGTCTTTGCATAGTGGCAAAGTCAGTCTCAATTTTGATGGAGTCTTTAATTGGATTAGCAGTGTTTGATTGATAATTAGTAACGCTGTCACGAGTTAAGGCGTCGACATAACTTAAATTACCCTCAGTTCCAAAAATATTAACACTAAATGAAGGGTTGCCAGTTAATCCCAAAACGCCCGTTAATCCTTGGAGGGCTTGATTAGCTAAGTTATTCATCAAATTAGAAGCCACTTCATTGAATTCATCCATATTTAACATTTGGAGCCCTGGCATTTCTACTAAATTGAAACTACTCATATCAGACCCTAGTGTTAGAGGGTTTACAATTTTACAATCTGATCTAGAGACGCCGCCAGCAGTGGTAACTTCATTACAAACCCTTTGGGGTTTAAAACCATTACTAATAGTAAGTATCATTCGTTCGTTCTCGATGGCATTAGTTGTACGACGTTGTAGTTCAGTTTCAGTAGTGAAAAATTCACACAGTCGATCTTTGCAATTTAGGAAATCCCCCACCAGTTCATCTAGGCCATTCTTATAGCTATTATTATTCTGATCACTACATTGTAAAGCTCCCCCATTTTGACTCCTTTGTTTTTTTACATTGTAAGAGTTTAAAGCAGCGGTAATAACTTGATGGCTTTCTTCGGGACTACATTGACCAGTAGCGTCTCCAGCTTTTTCATTGAATAAGTACTGACCTACTTCCTGATCTACGATATCAGAAAAATACTCATCGTAATCTTGGACGAATGGTACTTCACCGTTTTGTCCTGGTTGTTGGCCACCTAGCCATTTCAAAAATTCCCCTGTTAGTTGTTGTTGTAGCTGTTTTGCCATTCCCCAAGCGGCTGGGTCTAGAACGGTCTCTTTCAATACCAATTGTGATATGGCGTCAGCAGTTCTTTCTCCTGTGATAGCTGATAAGGTTGTTTTAATAGCGGTAGTCAGAGATGCTTCAGAGGCATCTCCTATGATTCGTACGTTTTGGGCGCCACCAGTTCCGGTGATACCACCTACAATTTGACCTAATAAATCCCCTACTTGTGCCTGAGCCCTAATAGTTGGGATTAAAATTAAAATAACTGCAATTAGTAAAGAAATTTTTTTAAACATACTATTCTATTTTTATAAACCTTGAGGCCATATCGTTTTGTGTCCATTTCACACCAGCAGTATCTAATTTTAAATATACAGCTGATATAGCCAGATATAACGCTTCTGTATCAGATTGATAACGTCTTAATCTGGTCATTGATGGTAAGGCGTCACTAAAGAGATATCTGAAAGCTTTAATATCATTCAGTATACCGTTGTAAACGTTTATTAAAGATAGATGTTCTTTTACAAGACTGGACGGTACTTGTGTCTTAAGCATGGCGTCTAGCATATTTTGATATGACTCTATAGTAGGCTCTAGCTGACTTAAAACTGTAGCATCATTACGACTAATGGCGCGATTTACAATAGTTAGTTCGTTTTCGGTACCGGCCGGTGGTGCAAACTCAAAAGCAATAGCGGCTACCCTGTTACCATAGGCTCGTAGTGAATCTAGATCATTGTTGTAGCTGATTACGATATCCTCTTTAGTATATTGTCTGTCTATACTCTCTTGGTTGATTAGCGAATTTATTTGACTAATAGACTGGTTATTGTTGGTACCAATATATGAGTCGGTTCCTAAATTAACTGCCAGTAAAGCCGTTTTGGTCATGGTAGCTACCTCAGGCTTATCGTCGGTTAGATAAATAGTGGGTATATTAAGAGAATCTTGCCAATCAGGAATGCCGTCATTATCACTATCGGTGATGTTAATAAAATTACGCACATTATTTTCAGCGTAGGGAGAATGAGCAGTTATCACTGGCTCCGCGGGCCTTTTTATTTGGGAAAATACCAAAGAACCGGCAACTAATATTAGTCCAGTCACACTTGCTATCACAATCTTAGGGTTGAGCTTAATTCCCATATATCAAATATATAGGTGAATTATAACAGTCTCACAGATATATTTGAGTACCGTTATCAACTTATTTTGCAAAAACTGTTTATAGCTATGTGCAAAAATTGGGGATAGATTTTAGTGTTTAAGGTTTTTAGCTAAATCAAGCCATTTTTTTAATGGTACATCCTCTGCCCTGACATCTTTAGCTAGCTCTAATTTGGTAAAAATGTCTTCTAATTCGGTACGTTGGTACTTTTTACTCAAGTTACTGATAAGTTGCTTTCGTTTCGAACCAAAGCCTAAGTGTAAAATTTCGAAGTATAGCTCTGGCGGTACCGTCTCAAAATTTTTACGGTTTATATCGTAAATAGCCACGATGGCCGAATCGACATTAGGTGGTGGAGTGAAGTGTCCTTTGCCAACAGTGCGAATATATTTGGGCTGGCCGAAGGCTTTAATCGATAATGATAGAAGTGATTCTTTTTCATTTCTAGCTAAGTCAGAAGTAGCTCGCTTCCCTACTTCTTTTTGCACTAAAAATACTAAAGTGGCTGGCTGTACTGAATCAGCTAAAAATAATCTAAACAAAAATCCTGTTAGGTAGTAAGGGATATTCGCTATTACTTTAAAAGAATGATCGGCTAGTAATAGTGTTTTGATATTAAACTCTCTAATATCTACATTTTTAATTTCTAGTTGGCCAGAGAGAATCTCTTGAGAAAATTTATCTTCTAAAACAACGATAGCTCTACTGTCAGCTTCTAAAGCGATCACTTTAGCGCCAGTAGCTAGTAAGGCTTGGGTAAGCACTCCCGTACCTGGTCCGATCTCTAAAACTGTATCAGTCGGTAAGACTGCCCCAGCAGTTACTAGCCAATTTGGTACCGTGGCGTTATTTAAAAAATGTTGCCCTAGGGATTTTTTGGTTAAAAATTTTTCCATGTAATATTCCTCAGCATACGTGATTATGACTAAAAACAAAATACAGGGTCGAGTTCCCTGTATTTCTAAGATGTATTTGATTAGTCGTCTGTTATTTTTTAGTTACCTCTCCTATCAAATAATTAATTAGAAAATTATTTGAAACTGTACTTTTTTTCGATTTGAAACTAAAGCTTTTAAGCCAACCAGAAGCAGTTTCATTTTTAGAAGTATCTAAAACAATATCCTTATAATTTGGTAATTGTTTAGATAGCCACTGTTTTATTTTAGAAAAAGTGTTTGGACTAATCTTGATAGCTTCTTGAATCTCAGTTCTCTTTTTCCCTTCTAGTAACATCCGAGCCACCATTAATCTTCTGCCTAAAGTAATCTTTTCACTCTCAGTTAGTATTTCATTTATAAAGGATACTACTGGTTGTTCACCGCCGACATTCTTAGCGGCATCTAAAAGAGTATCAATTACCTCTTTTTTTTCTTCTGGTAGTATCTTTTCTATTTTTAAACTCATGAAATATTTATGTTCGTATTCTTAATGATATATAGATTAACACATAGCTCGGTAGCCTCGGCTGTGTATATCTAATTTATAGGTAGATGGTAGATATGTCGTCGTCCCAATCGTCTAGTAATCCTCTTTTTATACTAGGTGTTTTATCAGTGCTACCAACAGTTTCAATTAGTTCATTATCAATATCTTCTAAAAAAGATGAAGGAATATTAACATTGGAGTTACCGTAAATCATTCTGGAATGTGCGAATGTTAACCATAATTTTTTGCCAGCTCGAGTGATAGCTACATAAAATAGCCGACGCTCTTCTTCTTGGTCTACGCCTTTATCATCAAGTCGTTCGTGTGGAAATAGTCCTTCTTCCATCCCAGTAATAAACACGTAAGGAAATTCCAAACCTTTGGCGGCGTGTATTGTCATCAGTCTCACGGCATTTCCTTGTTTATCATTAGCATCTTTTATCTCATCTTGATCACTCTGTAATGCCACATCTTCCAATAATTTCAAGGCCCCCTCTTCAGGATCGAGTTCGTCATACTTGGTAGCGAGTGATACCAACTCTTGTAAGTTTTCTAGTCTTTCTAGATCTTCCTCGGTGCCTTCTTTTTTGAAACTTAATTCAATACCACTGCGAACAATAATAAAACGTAATGTTTCAGAAAGTTTTTTAGTTCTAGCTTCATCAGCTATATCACTAATGATTTGATCAAATGCTTGTACTTTGCCGGCAATGTTTCCAGTTAGTTCATTTTTATGACCTTCTAATATTTTTAAAACAGTTACTCGACCTATGCCTCTGGTAGGAGTATTTATGACGCGAGATAAATCAGCTGTAGATTCCGGGTTTAATGCCAGTCGAAGATATGATAAAACATCTTTAATTTCTTTCCGCTCAAAGAATTTCACACCTAGTACTTGATATGGTACATCGGAATTTAGAAAAGCTTCTTCTAAAGCGCGTGATTGAAAATTAGTTCTAAATAATACGGCAATGTCTGAGGGGGCAACATTTTTCTGATTAATTAATTTTTGGGCTTCCTTGGCGACGTACTCAGCTTCATGGTTACCAGAAAAGGCACCAAACAAAGTAATTTTTTCACCAGTGACATTATTAGTAAAAACTTTTTTATCAATGCGGTTTTTGTTTTTTGCTATCACCTTATTTGAGGCCTCTATAATATTTTTAGTAGAACGATAATTTTCCTCTAACAAAATAGTTTTTGCGTTGGTAAAGTGTTTTTCAAATTGCAAAACATTTTGGATGTCAGCACCTCTCCAAGAATAGATTGACTGATCAATATCCCCCACCACACAAATGTTTTGTTTAGAACCAGCTAATAATCTAGCGATTTCGTATTGCACTTTGTTGGTGTCTTGGTATTCATCAATATGAATGTATTTAAATCGATTTTGTAATTTTGTTAACATCTCAACATTGGATTGTAATAATCGTAAAGTTTTTAATAACAAATCATCAAAATCTAATGCTCCATCCTTTTTAAGATATTGGTCGTATTTCTCCCATACTTCAGCAGCAACTTTTTCTGGGTAACTATTGGCACTGTCAAAAAAATCTGCTCTCGATAATGCGTCACCCTTAGCTTTTGATATCATCGACAGAACTTTACGTGGTTCAAATTCTTTAGGATTGTATCCAGTCTCTTCTAAAGCTCTTTTGATAGCTTTAGAACTATCAGTTCTATCGTAAATCGTAAAAAATTTTGGAATACTGGCTTCTTCATGAAACTCTCTCAGTAGTCTGACTCCTAATGAATGGAAGGTGGTTATGAGTGGTTCACTATCGAGCAAGGCCATGTTGGAAGGCGGGAATGATTTTATGAGGTGTAAGGCCCTCTCATTCATTTCCTTGGCAGCCTTGTTGGTAAAAGTGACCGCTAAAATATTTCGGGGCTCAATACCTTTATGGATTAGATGGACTATACGGTGAGTAATGGTTTTAGTCTTGCCCGAACCAGCTCCTGCTAATATCAAAACGGGCCCTTCAGTAGTAATGGCAGCTTCGTATTGTTTTTCGTTTAAACCTTCTAAATAATTCATAGATGCACAATTATATATAAAATATGACAGAAAACATTTAATAAAATTAACAAGTTAAAATAATATTCTGTCAATATTTAAAAAACCCCTATAAATAAGGTTTTTGTCGCTTACCTTTTTAAGGAGTGGAAAAATACCATTTCGTCAATTGCTGAACTAATTACATCTAGTATCATATCTGAGCTTGAGCCTAGATGGCTCTACAACCGATTCAGTGGTAATGAATGTTTGGCGGTGAGTCCTTAATTGATTAACTATTCAACCTACAGAAGAAATAGACTCGGAGAGTCAAAAACGTCCGAGACTTTCATATCGCCTTTATCATAAATTTAATATTACTCGCCAACAAAAGTTTGGTATTTTTGAGTTATTGGTTTTAGTAGTGTTGGTGGGCATTCCCCTATCTGTGCATGCCGGTGTAATTGGTAAATTCGCTGGGTTGCTAAATAGTACTGAAGTTGTTTACGAAAAAAATATCAACAAGACCCCAGTTAGTGATGTAAAACTATTGGCAGCGAATACTAATCCTAATAATAAGACTCACCAAGGTGGTGGTGATATTTTAGTTGATAATGGCTCTTTAGTTTCTGGTGGCCCTTTCAATTTAAGTGAGGGCGAAGCTAGTAGTGGTGAAATTAGTATTCATACAGTTAGGCCTTGTACTAAGGATAATTGTGAGACGTTGTCTCATATTGCTGAGATGTATGGTGTGTCAGTAAATACCATATTATGGGCTAATAATATTGATGACCCCAAAACCATCCATCCTGGGGACGACTTAATAATTTTACCAATTACTGGTGTTAGACATGTGGTGAAAAACGGTGAGACCCTCGCTTCTATTGCTAAAAAGTACGGTGCCGAAACCTCAGAACAAGTGACTGCCATGGTTAGTGATATTGTGTCATATAATCGTCTAACTTCAGCTACTGATATTTCTGTAGGAGATACTGTGGTAGTTCCTGGAGGTATTATGCATAGTGCTACAGTAGCTAAGGCTCCTACTAAGACCAGTACTCCAACTAAAACAACTGGTGCTAAAGCTACTAGTGGTTTGTCTCATCCGTTACCAGGAGCGGTTAAGACTCAAGGTATTCATGGGTACAACGCTGTGGACTTAGCGTCACCAGTTGGTACTCCAATCAAAGCTGCTGCTAGTGGTGAAGTAATCGTGGCTAAGGTTGGTGGTTGGAATGGTGGTTACGGAAACTATGTAGTAATTAAACATGCTAATGGTGTTCAAACTCTATACGCTCATGCTTCCAGTGTGTCAGTGTCTGTTGGTGATACGGTGGAGTTAGGTGAAGTAATTGCTCGTGTTGGTTTGACTGGTCAAACTACTGGTCCACATTTGCACTTTGAAGTTCGTGGGGCCACTAATCCTTTCTAGCAAAAAATAAGAGCGACGTTTAACGTCGCTCTTATTTTTATATCTTTACCCGATACTGAAGGGCTTCATATACATGCGCGGGCGCCACTGATTGACTATTATCTAAGTCGGCAATGGTACGTGAAACTTTAATTAAACGATGTAATGATCTGGGAGACAGGTTTAGTTTGGCGGCAGATACTTTTAAAACCTCTTTTACTTCTTTTGACAAAATAATTAACTGGTCTAGGTCTCGACTAGACATTCGTGAATTCACAACGATACCTGTTCCTGCTAATCTATCTTTTTGAATGTTTCTAGCCTTTAATATCATTTCCCTTGCAATTTTGGTCTCATCTTTTTTGTGATTAACAGTAGTGAGAGTTTCGTAGTCGACATGCGGAACGTTTAACCATAAGTCGATACGGTCTAGAATCGGTCCTGATATTTTATTTTTGTATGTATCCATCATCGAGGATACGAAATCACTGCTACCGTCCTCTGTCCCACGGTAGGGATTTAAAGCTGCTACTAAGACAAAGTCAGCTGGGAATTTTTCGGTACCCTTAACTCTAGAAATGGTTACTTGTCTATCTTCTAAAGGCTGTCTAAGTGAGTCTAGTGATCTCCGATCGAATTCAGGAAATTCGTCCATAAATAATACCCCCTTGTGTGCCAAAGTAACCTCTCCTGGTCTGGGGTTTGTCCCACCACCAACTAAGCTGGTATAACTTGCAGTGTGATGTGGTGTGCGAAACGGTGGTGTCGAACTAATATTTTCCAATAACTCTCCTGCTAGTGAATGAATGGCCATAACTTCTAGGGCTTCAGATTTTGATAGGGGTGGCAAAATACCTCGAAAGGCCTGTGCCAACATAGTTTTACCAGTACCTGGTGGTCCAGCCATAATAATATTGTGTAAACCAGCTGCTGCTATTAATAGTCCCCTTTTAGAACTCTCTTGGCCTTTAATGTCTTCTAATCTAATATTGGTTTCAATCCATTCGTCATTTAAATTTGTCTCTGCTACTTCGTTCAATAGCTGATGGTCTTCTCGATTGATATCAATATGATTCACTACTTCTAGTAGTGAGTTGGCACTTAAAATCTTTATACCATCTATTAAAGCCGCCTCCTTTTCATTATCTTTTGGCACTACTACCTTTTCAAAACCAGCTTGTTTACTGGCAATGACGGCTGGCAGTATCCCTTTTACACCTCGTAAGCTCCCATCTAGTGCTAACTCCCCAATAAAAATAGTTTTGTTTACGTCTCCTTTAATATTGCCACTTGCTAGCAAATAAGACAGTGCAATTGGAAGGTCAAATAATGGACCGTCTTTCTTTAGGTCGGCTGGAGCCAAAGAAACTATAATTTTGTGGTTGTTACTTTTGGGTGATTTAAAACCAGAATTCTTAATCGCCGCACTTACACGATCTTTTGATTCCTCTACAGCTTTGCCAGCCAGTCCTACGACTGTAAATGAATACAGACCTCTGGAGAGGTCCGTTTCAATCGTAATAATGTCACCACGGAGCACTCCTGGTTGAGCTGTATAAATACGAGCTAAACTCATAAGGTTTCATTCATATGTTTTTTACATGTACGAGCAGCCGGATTAGCGTCCAGTCTATCTTCTTCAATTTCTTCTCCTGAAATTTCACACACACCATAAGTACCGTTATCAATTTTAGATAATGCTGCTTGGATATCGTTAAATCTAGTCTCAAGGGTAGCTAAAGTCGCTCGCCTCTCATCGTAGTCTTCGGTTCTATCTGCCACTTCATTTGGATCAGCACTAGGGGTATCGGTATTATCCCCTGTCTCTATCCAATCGCTACTTACCTCTGGATTTTGAATACCTAACTCTGATAATGATCTTTTAACTTCGCTTAAATCTTCCTCTAATATTTTTTTATATTTTTCTGTGTTCATTTTTATATATTAGCATGTATGTTTTAGGGCAATTTACTATTTAGTATCCTATAAGTTTCCGGATCAGGTACAATAATTAAAATATTTTTCTTGATAAATCCATAGATAAAACCGTTACTTTGTTCTAGGTTATGGTATTTAAGTATGCGGACATCTTTATTATCGATTAACTCATCTACAAAATCATAAGAGGTGGTCGCAGTGATATCGGCGGGGGCTGGAAATAAATTATTCAAGCTGAGAGCCAATTTATCTTCGGTAGCCAACATCCCCCCTAGGGCAGTATCAAATGATGTGATATTCATAATGATAAAAGGACGGTTCTCGTATTTGCCAAAATCGACAGAGGAAACATTTCGGATGAAAGTATCACTAAAACCTAGATTTAATACTCTAAAAATATCTTGACTGGTAGCATCGATCATTATTTTAGTTAGACCATTCGGAGTGGCACCGATAATATTTTGCCATAATTCTGAAGTTGAATTTGAAAAGGTTACATTGACATTACTGTCATAAATACCAGTTGGCCTCTGTGTAGTAACAGTGTTGCTGGTGTGTGGTGTATCCAAATCAGTGAATTGATTAGTATTTTGGTTGGTGGCGGTAATTGGGACTTTATTAGAAAACCACCAAACAGTCACAATTCCCCCGCCAATGCCAGCGGTACTAATAATGGCGATGAGAGTATAAAACACAAATTTGCCTAGCCAACTCATCTGACCGCCTAGTAATTTCACGGTCGGTTTGTTAATGGTTGGCTCTGGTGACGTTGATGGAGTTGGGGTGGTAATTTGAGGTGCTGGGATTGTTGGCACCACTTCTGTGATGGTGTTGATTGGTGTCGGTGCTGGTGGTGTTGATAGTATAGGAGAGGTCTCAATTGCTACTGGGGGTGTAGTAACTTCTGTGTTGGTCGACCTAGTAACCATGGGTGCTTCTGGGGTAGCTGACTGATCAGTGTAGTGTGACCAGCTGGGCTTGGTATCTTTCTTCTCTTTAATAGTTACTGGTGTTGTTTTAATCGGAGTAACTTCAGGATTTGTTTTAGGAATATTGGCGGTTAGTTGTTGGTAGTCATCTTTGGGAGCAATAGCACTTTGCTTAGCGGCTTTTTCAATAATATCTTTACGGTCATCTATGGCTCTAATAGTGGGTATGGATTTTTGTCTTTGCTCAACCTTTCTATCAAAAGTTTTTTTCTCATCCTTAAACCATTCAGTCATGGCTTCGGCCGTGGCGGTAAAAAGGTTAAAACCAGTTCGTTTTTTGTCAGTAATAATATTACCTTCAAGTGGAAAATCTTCAGAAAAATCAACACTATTTTCAACAACAGGGTTATTAGAAAAGTTATTACCGAGATTGGCGTCAATTTTATATTGCAAATCATTTGCAATAAAGTTTTTATGCTCCAAAGGCTCGTCTGTGGCAACGTCATTGCTGTTCTTCGATTTTTCATCGAGGTGTGTCAACTCAACTTTGTCTGTCATAGACGCATCGTCTTCAAAAGTTCTAATGCTTTTTAGATTAGTTTTTTCACTGACATTGGCCATATATGTAAATTATTATCGCATAAAGTTGGTAGTTTTTTGATTGATATATTAAAAGAGACAACCTTGGTCGTCTCTTTTTAGAACCTAATTTCGTTTACAAGTCGTCGGTATCGCTCCCTACTGTTTTTACAGTTGAGATTTTTTCACCTTTCTTTTTCTTATATGATTTTCTAGGGGTTTTATAACCGATTAAAAAATCCTTAGGGTGATTATCCATATCAATAAAATCATCAACACTTTCTTGTAGTTTTTGTGAAGAGGAACGTCCAAAGCTAATTACTTCCGCTTGGCAGCCTTGAGACTTGATGTACTCAATTAGTGGTATAAAATCGCCATCTCCAGTTGCAATAATAATGGCATCTACTTTGGGAGCAATTTTGATTGCGTCTACAGCTAAACCTACGTCCCAATCGGCTTTTTTAGCACCACCATAAAATATTTGTAAGTCCTTAGTTTTTATCTCAATTCCTAATTTTTCTAAAGCTTCAAAAAACGGTGATTCCTCACCTGATTCGGTGTTAACTACGTATGACAAAGCTCGCACTAGTTTACGTCCTTGCAGTGCGGCTTTGACGACGTTGCCAAAATTTACCTTGGCATGATAAATATTTTTTGCACTATGGTATAGATTTTGTGTGTCTATAAATATGGCCACCCTTTGTTCTGGATGTTTGATAACTGACATATTAAAAATGTATATCTGAATTATTAAAATTTAGTGGTGAAATATAAATATCAAAATAATGGTCACCACTTCTACCCTTCACAAATTATAATATAAACAGCGCGGTTATTAACCGCGCTGTTTACTTATTGTTATTTCTTTAAGCCAAGCTTCTTGATAAGAGCTTCGTATGACTTCTTATCTTTCTTTTCAAGATAACGAAGGTGTTTACGACGGTCAGCTACCATTTGTAGCAAACCACGGCGAGAATGGAAATCTTTAGCATTTTTACGCAAATGAGTTGCAAGAGCGTTTATTTGCTTAGTTAAAATTCCTACCTGAGCTTCTGGAGAACCAGTGTCACCATCGTGACGACGAGTTTCTTTTAGGGCTCTTTGTTTCTGGTTTTTAGTCAACATGCGGATATCAAATTAGTGATGATTTATCTCTAGATACTTAATTAAGATTCACCACCCTTATAACCTGCGAAGGTCTTTTATACTATATCACATTATTGATATTTTTTCAACTGTAACTGATGTCCGCTATTTTGGCTGGTTTAATCTAGATTAAAACCTCAATATCAGCGTTGGCTTTTAATTTAGCTAATTCAGCTTCAATTAATGTTTGCTGTTTTTCGTTAAGTAATTGATTTTTGATTAATTCAGCGACTTCCTCTAGGGCTGGTACTTCTGTATCCCCTGCTTGTTCTTTAGCTTGGTCGTAATAGTTAGCTACTTCCTCATCAGACACGGTCACGTTATCAATACCGATCACGTTTTTTAGATAGGCATCTATTAAGGCCTCATCTTTTAGGTCTGACATCAAATCATCCTTAGTCAATCCAGACTTTGCTAGCGCATCAGTCAAACTCTTTTCGTCATTATTATAAGATTCAAGTATAGTTTGGTAATTCTCCTCTATTTTAGAGTTGTCTGGGGTAATATTAGCATCATGGGCCGCATCAATGATTAATTGCTTGTTAACCAAGGCTGAAACTGCCTGATCTTTTAGGGTGTCGTGATCGGCTTCTGAAATGGTAATTCCCTGAGATGTATAATTGTTAGCTAATTGAGTAATTGCCATATTGTAGTCAACACTATTAATTTCAGTGCCATTTACTTTTGCGACTGTAGCATCTCCTTCTAGGGTAAGGCCACTATTACTATCGGCGTTATTGAGTAGGGGTTTATTTTTGGTGTAAAGATAAGCTCCTCCAGCAATCAATACTAAAGCAATTAATATTACTACTAATATGATAGTGTTTTTTTGACTCTTTTTAGGAATCGTTTGCTCATTTGTGTTATTTGAATCGGTCATGAAAGTTAACTTTAATTTTAAACAGTATGTCATTATAACAAATAAAAACAGGCTCTGACACAATGTGTCAGAGCCTGTTTTTTAACTAAGCACGCTTTACGTTGACCGCAGATGGTCCTTTTGGACCTTCTTCTAGATCAAATGTAACAGTTTCGCCTTCACGTAGATCATCATACATAACGTCTACTAGAGAGCGAGCGTGGAAAAATACGTCTTTATCACCTTCAGCTGGCTTGATGAAGCCAAAACCTCGGTCGGTTAGACGAGCAATTGTTCCTGTCATTTACTCTATTTATATTTTTTAATGTCGGTAAGGGTTACCTTATCGGACAAAGACCTTCTCTACGCATGTATGCTTCCTGCGACCTCACTTTTGGAGTGAATTGGAAGTGTCCAAGGAGGACTGCTTTGCGCGCTTATTAAAGCATTTGTGGAGAAAAACACAATACCCTAACTATTAGAACTTTACCGATGGTACAATGTATTGAATGAAGCGAAAAAAATGGCGGTCAAAAATTAATAAGTACAGAGGCCTTTTAAAGAAGAGGTTGGTAATATCTAAAAGACTAACTTTAGTTATTCGTTCAGTGTATGGCTCAGTTTTGGTAGCCGCTTTTTTGTTTACTATTCTAACTGTGTTTACAGCTGCGACCTTAAGTTTTCCTCTAGCAGAACCAAAGGTATCGGTGGCACCTTTCCCTATCGGAGTCGATCCTGACAATAAAATAATTAAAGAGAACCCATCACTCAATAGTTTTATTGCCAATGAAGGTCGGGCTAGATGGTCTTTACCATCCTTGTTACCTGAAGGTAAGTTCGCTCGCTTTATTGCTGAGTTGTCTCGTTCGTCTTTATATCAAATGGCTATACCTGGTGGTCGACTGCTGGTGATATTCCCGGGTGAACGTAAGGAGGAGATTGCTAAAAATTTTGGCGATATATTAGGGTGGAATTATCAAGAAAAACAAGAGTTTATATCTTTAGTTACGGAGTCATTACCCGATTTGTCGGATGGTCAATTTTATCCTGAACGTTATCTGGTAGCCATCGATGCTTCCCCACAGGATGTGGCACAGATGGTGACTGATCGATTTGAGTCTGAGATAGAGGCTAGATATACTGAGGATGCTCAGAAAATATTACCCATGGAGGAAGCTCTAATCATCGCTTCTCTGCTTGAGCGTGAAGCATATGATTTTACGGATATGCGTGAAATCTCTGGTGTTATTTGGAATCGCTTATTTATTGATATGCCGTTGCAGTTGGATGCGACTTTACAGTATGCTAAAGGTAGCCGTTCTGATGTGGCCAGTTGGTGGCCAGTGCCAGTGCCAGCTGATAAATATATTCAATCGCCCTACAATACTTATAAGAATAAAGGTTTGCCACCAGGGCCAATTTCCAACCCTTCTCTTGATGCAGTTTTGGCTGCTTTGAATCCGAGTATTACTGATTGTCTATTTTATTTTCATGATAGTAAGTCACGCTTCCATTGTTCTAATACTTATGAAGAGCATGTGGCTAAGCTACGAGAGATATATGGACGAGGTCGATAAATCTTTTGACTTTTATTTTTTTCGGCGTAAAATCTATTAACCTTGTGAAGAAGAGGCAGGTCTTCGAATCGGAGGAGACTCAACCGATTTGCCTATCTTTCAAGGTTTCATGGGAGGATGAAATGTCTCATATCCGTGAAGGCCCCCAAGTTCTTTAACTACTCTCTCGAGCTATTCAAAAGCTCTCAACGCTCCACAGCAACGTAAGTGGCAATAGGTCTGGACTAGTCTAGACACGGTTTAAACCGAGAAGCCCTAAGAAGCTGTAATATATAAGGGTATATTCACCCACAGGGACCCTGGCGACATTAGTTGCCAGGGTTTTTTTATTTTGGTGACAATAGATAAAAGGTCGGGAAGCTTGGCTTCCCGACCTTTCTTAACTTTGATCAATTACTCACTACGCAAAGCCACTACTGGCTGAAGCTTTGATGCTCTTCTGGCAGGATAAATACCAAAAGCGACTCCGATAGATATAGCTACTAAAGTAGAAAACATAATTACTTTCCATGAAACATAGATGGTAATAAAATCAGTACCAGCTAGTAATTGATTGACACCTGAAGATAATAAATAGGCTATTAGTATCCCTACTCCCCCGCTGATAGAAGTTAAAATAATCGATTCAGTAAGAATTTGTAACAAGATATCTTGATCTCTAGCGCCTACGGCTTTACGTAAGCCAATCTCTTTAGTTCGTTCTGTAACGGTAGTCAGCATCATATTCATCGTACCAATACCACCAACAAACAAGGCAATGCCACCAATGACTCCTAAAAATATCGTAATCATTTTAGTAGTTTGTTGGATGGCTTCAATCATCGCTTGAGCAGTCATAACATTAAACACGTCAGTACTATCAGGTTCTAAATATCGAGAAGCATTTAATCCTGCCAAGATATCTTTGGCCGCAATATCAAAATAATCAGAATTTTTTAACTTGATAGCCACAAAAGAAAAATCTTTGCTACCTGAGAGAGTACCTATTACAGTGTTGTATGGAATTATTACTTTTCCATCTCCATTACCGAAGGCAGTAGATTCTATTTCTATCTCACCAACTATTTCATAAGATTGACCATTAATATTTAATCTTTGTCCCAATACATTGGTTTGGCCGGTTTCTTTTTCGACAGCTTTTTCAAAATCAGTAGTAACAATAGCAATTTTTTCATCCAGCTTGATATCGTTGAAATCAAATAATCTACCAGCTATAAAATCGTAGCTTTGAATAGCATCGAAGTCACCAATGTTAGCAGATACTTCTGGATTAAAAGCTTCGTTGAAAATAGTCACTTCACTATTGGGAATAGATTTTGTGGCCAATGCCTTATCAACGTAACTGCGGGATTTAATCCAGTCTAAGTCTGAGTATCTTACTCCCCCACTGACAGATAAATCTCCAGTTGCAAAAGAACTAAATTTGTCCATGATGTCGGCCGTTAGGCCACTGCCGAGCCCGAGCATAATTGTGACCGATATAATTCCGACCACAATCCCCACCGCTGTCAGTGTTGATCTTAAGATGTTGTGTCTTAAGGCTTGGATTGATTCGTTAATTAGAAAATTAGTTTTCATACATTAAATAATATCGTGACTATCTTCTTTAATTACGCCATCGGATATTTTTACTACTCTTTTTACTACTTCGGTCAATGTCTCGTCGTGGGTAACTATTACTATGGTGGTGCCATAATTTTTATTGAGCGCTACCAAGGCCTCGATGATGTTGTCACCTGTTTTGGAATCAAGGTTACCAGTCGGCTCGTCAGCTAACAAAAGACTAGGTTTTGCTACCAAAGCCCTAGCGATAGCGACTCGTTGTCTCTGTCCACCTGATAATTGATTAGGATATTTATGCCAATGTTTTTCTTCTAAAGAGGCGGTTTTTAATGCTTCTTTTACATATGCATCTGTGTCGCCAGAGAATTGTCGTTGATACAACAATGGCAACATAACATTTTGATAATTAGTTTTACTTGGCAATAAATGAAAGGACTGAAAGATAAAACTAATATCCTTAGACCGAAGTTCTGCCAACTCTTCAGCTGACATATGATTGACGTTCTTATTATTAAATAAGTAAGTACCACTAGTGGCAGTATCAAGTCCTCCAATAATGTTCATCAATGTTGATTTACCAGACCCTGATGGTCCTAGAATTGCCATAAAATCACCGTCATAAATATTTAGATTGATATTATGAAGTACTGGCACTGGGTCACCACCACTGAGTTCATAGTTTTTTGAGATATTCTCTAAACAGACTACTTTATTTTTATGACTTAAGTCATTCATATTAATTTGTAGTGCGATTGAAACCACCACGACCCTCGTTTCCTCTATTGGTTGGTGGGGCACCAAACTCAGCTTGAACGGCAGTATTAGTAGATGAGTTGGTAGTATTGGTAGTCATAATCATATCTCCGTCAGCTAAGCCGCTGGTAACTTCGGTAAAAAATCTTCCTTGAATACCAATCCCGATTTCAACAGTGTAAGTAGGTATTTCAGCTCCATCAGCCTTTACGATACCTAGCTCCTTTAACTGTTTTTGCTGATCAGCAGTTAGACTGTCAACTTTTTGTACTACCGGACGCCCATTTTCATAGCTGATCGCACTAGTTGGTACTCGGAGGACATCATCTTTTTCGTCTTGAACTATTACTATATCAGCCAACATTCCTTCACGTAAAATAGTCTCACTGGTTTTAGCATCGTAGTCTAGTTTGGCATTAACATTGTATTGAGCCACTCCTGTTCCAGTAGGCAATGAACTTATTTCAGTAATAGTAGCGGTAAAGTTTGGTTGATTAGGATATGAGGTAACGGCTACTTCAACCTTTTGGCCAGGCTTGATCTTGACCACATCAGCTGCGTCCAAAGTAAATGTTACTAAGTATTCGTCTGAGATAAGGGTACCTAAATGGATACTATCCGCCGATCCTCCTGTGGGAGTTGCACCTACTACGACATTTTCCATATCTTGTACGGTACCAGCGAAAGGTGCAATAATGTCCCGCTCATTAATTGAGTCATAGTTTTCTGATAACCTTTGTCTGGCTTCGTATAGTGATAGTTCTGCTTTTTCTAAATCCAAGTCTCGATAAGCAACTGAGTCACCTCGTAACAAATTACTAAGTTGTTGTTTAGAACTAGCAATATTCAATTCGATATCACGTATCTTAGCTTCAAATTTAGTTTTTGATTCTGCATAAGTAGCTACAGCGGTGTTGGGTAAGCTGATTAGCCATTTATCTGAATCTTCGATATTCATTAGTTCAGTAAAAGTAATCTTTAAACCAGTGTCAGCAATCGGGGTAGCCAAACCATAGACAACTTCATGCTCAGAAATTTTTCCGTCCTCATTAAAGACTTTATAGGTAAACTGAGAATCATATCTGATGTCACGACCAATTAATATCCGATAGGTATTAGCTTCCTTAGTATAACGACCACTAATTGCTGGTCTAATTTTATTTTTAGTTAGAGAGTTAGCCGGTTCAATAGTGAGATTCTCATTTAAGAAGTCTCTTTCAGCTTCCGGTATCGATTCTTCAAGACCAATGATTTTATTTTTTAAGTCATTTATTTGAGTGTTAGGGTCTCCGATATCTTCCCTTTTAGCTTCGAGATCTAATTCAGCCGCCGCAACTGACACCGCTGCTGATCTGGCACTAATACTGACATCGCTTTTGTCAAAAGAAATCAAAACGTCATTCGCTTCTACATGACTACCGTTTTGGACGTTGACTACGTCAATACGTGACATTTGTTTATAAACATTCAAGTCTAACTTTTGAGCTGCCTTAATCTGCCCTGTGGTTTCTATACCTGAAGACACTTGGCCTTTCTGAACATTTTGTACCACCGTAAATGATTGAGTTCCGGTACTTTTGTGACCCCAGAAATTAGAGAGTCCAAAAACTACTAAAGCAAATACCAAAGTTGCTACAATTGTCCATTTCCATTTTTTTATCAGGGTCAGCATATTTACCCATATCTTTTTAATGTGTTTCATACAAAGCGTGACTTTAAAGTGATTAGAACACGGATTATGTCAAAAATACGGGAAATACTCAAACTTAGTCTTTTAAAGTAACACCCAGTACATGTATGGTGTACTGGGTGTCAATAAACTTATTTAGTAGTATTCTTGTCCTTCTTAGGTTTCTTTTTTTCTTTTTTGTGAGTTACGCCTTTGGCCATATGTTATGTACTAGTTAATAAAAAATAAAATAAAACTAGATTTTCATGGATTTGTGTACATTAAATGTTAATTATACATATTATATAACATCCCTCTCATTATTAACTTATTTCGATGGTGTAGATAGTAAAAATAATGACCTGCTAGTTGGGCAGGTCATGAGTTACCTTAATCAAGGACTTTTTATTTCTCTCTAGCCTGGAGAAAAAGTAGTCTCTTTGTTTGTGATAGGCTCGTTTTCTTCGTTTTTGGTCTATTTTCTGTATTTCCGCAGGCAAATGGTAAAACGTTTCCCAGATACTTATGAGACTTTGTCTATCTTGGGTCACAATCGCAATTTTAAAGTCCTCATCTATTGGTGAGTAAAATAACAAATATTCGTAATGATGACATTTACCTAAAGAGATTACTGAATCTGATTCAATTAATTCTAGGATATCGTGAACTACCATGGAAGTACGACTCATGATACGTTCAAACCCGTGCTTGGTGACGTACATTGTGACTTACTCCACTTTGATACTATTAGTAATTTAGGAGGTTATAACCTCAAAGTCAATCATCTAATCTGAATATTAGAGTATTTTTGTTAAGATAGTTATATGAAAATATATTCATGGAATGTTAATGGCATTAGAGCGGTACATAAAAAAGAGCTATTTTTACCATTTATTGCGAAACATCAACCAGATATTTTGTGTTTACAGGAAACTAAAGCTAACCAAGATCAAAGTCTAGTTGATTTGCCAGAATATGACGAATATTGGAGCTCAGCAGAGAGAAAAGGTTACTCAGGAACGGCTATTTTTAGTAAAATAGCTCCTAAAAACGTGTTAACTGGTTTACCAGTAGTAGTAAAACAACACTATGACTTAGTAGATAAATATGGAGATACCACGACTGAGGGACGAGTAACTACCTTGGAATTTGAGGGTTTATACGTAGTCTCTGTGTATACACCCAATGCCAAAGATGATCTTTCGCGTTTGCCAGTAAGGCAAGCTTGGGATGAGGCTTTTCTTAGTTATATGAAACAACTTCAGAGTGAGAAACCTGTAGTGTTTTGCGGCGATTTAAATGTGGCACATACCGAACTTGATTTAGCTAGACCAAAAGAGAATAAGGGTAAAAAGGGATTTACTACTGAGGAACGCCAAGGAATCGACCATATCATATCGGCAGGTTTCCGTGACTCTTTTAGGTTATTCAATAATGATAAAGGCCATTACACTTGGTGGTCTCATTTTGGTAAAGCCAGGGAACGCAATGTTGGTTGGAGGATTGATTATGCTATGGTGTCACAAGAATTAGTGCCACTAGTAAAAAAAGCCTCTATTCATGAGGATATCTTGGGGAGTGACCACTGCCCTATCTCAGTCGAAATAGCTATATAAGACATTTTGTCTTATATAAAGGACATATAAGACAAAGATTAATTAGTCAGTAAGTAACTGATGAGGACGTTAATAATATTATTATTTTAGTTATACACACTTATCCACAGATATGTCCTTTACATAAAATTTAAAGGACATAGAATAATATTCAGGTCCATAGAGGACGGGCCTCAGCTCTGGTTTCTGCTACTGTCTACCATTAATAGCGACAGTGATAGAAGCTAGAGTTGAGCCTAAACAGTTCGTTCCATTAGGTTTAATTACCTCCAATTAGTTCATAACACACAATTCCCACCTAGAGTATGTAAAATTACTCCCAATTTTCTAACTCGTGATCAGGAGTGTGAGCCGCCTTACGGCTTTCACATCTGGTCCATTATGAGTTTGGGAATCTACTACAGATTTCCCATTAAGAAGATTAGTCTCAATTATAGTCGGATTACCCCATTCCCATGGATATAAGCGGGATCCATCTTAGGCCTATTGCCTTCAATAAACATTAAATTGAGATTAAAAGTTCTTTATAAAGTGTGTCGTGATGACACATAATAAGGCCTGGAGAGGTTGGCAGATAAGTTCATTATCTTCCTACCCCTCCAGGCCTTTTTTATTTATATATTAAATATTTTTAGATATGCCTGTATATCTACACTACAGGTATTACCCCACCTTATGACTTCTGGCGATTTTTTTAATTTCAGTCAGCTCTTCTTCCTTTTGTCGCTCTTTTCCCTGCTCTCCTAAGGCTTTCAGCTCTTCTTCACTCAGCTTTAACAATTCTAATACCCGACTATCCATATACGCTTCGGTATTTTTTGCTGGTTCTTCTAAAACCTCCTCTAGCAGGGCGTGTAGTATGTAACCTAGTTTTTTACTAGGTTTCTCCCCTGTTTGTTTCATAATCCTATCCCCGTTGGTTTTTAGCATTTTGACCGATATTGGGTCTCTTAGTGCTTGGTCCACCATCGCTTTATATTTACGGAAGCGAAATGGTTGTTCTTTAGGTCTGCCAGTGCCAATTCTGTCTAATACGCGTAGAGTTAACAAATCATCAATATTATCCTCACCTACTCGCGTAATAGTCCGTCTAACTGCCGACAAAGATATTTGATCTGGATCAGCAAAAAACATATGCCATCTTACTAGCATCTCTATATTCTTAGCCATTTCCTGAGGCATCTTTAATCTTCTCATGATGTTAGCTGTCATCTTGGCTCCCACTACTTCGTGGCCAAAAAATGTGTAACGTTTATTTTTGCCACCCTCTCTACGGGTAGCTGGTTTACCAATGTCGTGTAACAAAGCTGCCAGCCTCATCTCTGTAGAAAGTTGCTTGTCGGCAGCGGCCTGCATACTACGTAGTAAGTGTTCATATACGTCATAAGCGTGAATACCCCCTTGTTCACAGCCAATAGCATCTTTTATCTCAGGTAATATATAGTCTATTAGACCCAACTTTTCTAACATCACCATGCCCATCATAGGGTTATCTGAGTCGAGAATACGCAAGAACTCGTCTCTAATACGCTCAGCAGAGATATGACTCAAAAGTTTGCTATTTCTAGCAATTGACGCCATGGTATCGGCTTCGATTGCAAAATTTAGTTCGGCAGATAGTCGAATAGCCCGCATCATGCGCAGTGCGTCTTCACTGAATCTCTCATCTGGATTACCAACTGTTTTAAGACGTTTTTTACGTAAATCCCCTACTCCATCAAATAGGTCGACTAATTTTTCACCATTAAGACTAAAAGCAATAGCATTTACTGTGAAATCTCTTCTTTTCAAATCCTCCTCTAAAGATACTCCGAATTCCACTTTGTCTGGCCTTCGACGGTCAGAATAACCACTTTCAGTACGGTACGGAGTCACTTCTACTACTTTGAGAGTTTTATCTTCCGTGTCATCGTTTACTACTCCTACAGTGCCAAAATCATTATTGGCGTATGTGTCAGTAAATATTGATTGAATCTCCTCAGGTTTCGCATTAGTAGTAAGATCCCAATCCTTAGGAGTCCTATTTAGAAGCAAATCTCGTACACATCCGCCAACTAAAAAGGCTTCAAACCCATTTTTTTCTAATTTCTGGGCTACTATTTGAACTTCTGTAGGGATATCGTTTTTGGTTAACATGGTTACAATTATTCCTAATTGTAACAATAGATTGTTTATTTGTCGTTGCTTTTTACCGTGCTTAAAAGTATAGTAATAGCCACACCGCGCCTATGGTGAAATGGATATCACAACTGACTTCGGATCAGTCGTTCTGGGTTCGAGTCCTGGTAGGCGCACAATGAAAAACGGGCTTTCTAGCCCGTTTTGTAATTGCTGTGAATACAGCAAGAGTATAGTTGCTCTTGTGTCAGGACTCGAAGCGACGGAATATGAAAGCTCGAGTGTGCACAAATAGCTAATTGAACATATGTTATGATATATAATATATACATTCTATGGTTCGAGATGAAGAAAAGTACCAGAAAGCCTTGTTATTTCGACAACGGGGTTTTTCTTACTCTGAAATAGCTAAAATAGTAGGAGTATCTAGAAGTACTTTAAGTAATTGGTTTGCCCACAAAGCCTTTTCCAAGAAGATTAAGATAGATAATGAAGTTAAAGCTAGACATGAAAATGTTAAAAGGATTTCAATAGTTAATAAGGCTAGACAGAAAGAAAGGGAGAAAAATTATTATTCAGCTATTAAATCGGCCGTGACCGAATATGGTCACTATAAGTCCAGTCCCCTATTTATTGCTGGTGTAATGCTTTATGTCAGCAATGGTGATACGAAACACATTAGTGTGATTAGATTAACTGATTCCAATGTTGATTTTCATAGGATTTTTCTCAGATTTGCTGAGAAATTTTTAGGTCTAAGTAGAAAAGATGTCAGGTTTTGGCTATCAATCCCCCAAACTGTGTCAGAAAAAGAAGCAAAATTAGTCTGGTCTAAGGCTTTGAGATTGTCTATTGATCAATTTTCTAAGACACAATTAATCCACTCACCTCGACAGACATCAGCATTGCATAATGGTGTAGGAAATACTATAATCGGAGACGCACTGCTGAAGCGAAAGCTATTAAAATGGATAGAATTAACTTCTAAGGAGCTAACTAAATAAAAGCGGCCATGGTTAAGTGGTATAATGGGTCCTTGCCAAGGATCAGTCGAGAGTTCGATTCTCTCTGGCCGCACAGAAAAGCACACTTTTGTGTGTTTTTTAATATCTGGCCAGAGCAAGAGCATTGTTGCTCTTGCGTAGAGAATCGAAGGATCGGACGATGTTTATCTACCCTTCTTGGGGTAGATAAACGAGGAGATCCCGACCAAGAACACGAGTTTATTTTATGAGTGTAACGAAATAAAATAACCGTGATTCTGGGTCGATTCTCTCTGGCCGCACAGAAAAGCACACTTTTGTGTGTTTTTTAATATCTGGCCTCTGAAGTGGGTATTATTTGCTAGTTTTTAGACGGTCGTTGGTCGTTTAGTATCGAAGCGACTGTTTCACGTAGAACCGGCACAATTTCGGTCTTAAACCAAGGGTGTTTCTTGTGCCAAATATTATTTCTGGGTGAAGGGTGAATTATGGGTATAATATTGGGTAAATAGTCTTTATAAGTCTGAACTGTAGCCGTTAAAGATTCTTTCACCCCATCTTTTAAATAGTGATCTTGGGCATATTTACCTACTAATATTGTTAATTGGATGTTTGGCATTTCTTTCAGTAATAAAGGGTGCCATCTTTGAGCAAAATCTTTTCTTGGTGGTAAGTCTCCCCTAGCTCCACTTCCCGGAAAATAAAAATCCATAGGCACTAAAGCTATTTGGTTACTGTCGTAAAATGTTTCATATGAAACACCTAGCCAATCTCTAAGATTTTGCCCACTGGCATCATTCCAAGGGGTATGACTAGTTTGTGCCCGTATTCCTGGTGCTTGCCCAACAATCAATATCCTAGCCGTTTCCCCAGCGGTATAAACTGGTAGCCAACCCTGACGAGTTGCCCAATCATTGGAGTCGTCATGAATAATTTGCTGTTTAATACCCTCTAGAGTCATTTAAGGTGAGTTTAACAGATTATGATGAGTTATTCACATATCTATAAAACTAGACATAAATGTCTGATATGTGTACAAAACAGTGGACAAGTGGATAAAGGACAACAATAAATTTTCTTTAATATTAAAAATATGGCTTAAAATCGTGTCTTTTAATATTATGTTTCATATGAAACCTAGTAAATAACGTTTCACGTGAAACATTTAATAAAAATCGAAAGGGGTTAGAATTGTATATATGTCCGGTAATAAAAATAATAATAAAATCACTGGTAATCTAGGGGAAGATATTGCTGTAAAATACCTTAAAAATAAGGGTTTTTTAATACAAAATAGAAATTATACTAAGAAATATGGAGAGATAGACATTGTTGCACGTGGAACAAATGTTAATGATCAAACTCATGTTTCATATGAAACATCTGACAGGATACACTTTATTGAAGTTAAAAGTGTTTCATATGAAACCAAGGACCAATTAAATTGGGCTGTTACACATGAAACATGGAGGCCTGAAGAACAGGTGACGGCTTTTAAGTTGAATCAAATTAGAAAAGCAGGGGAGTCGTGGATATTGGAAAATGGTTGGACAGGCAATGTTCAGATTGATGTGATAGCAGTTAGAATGGTTCCACGTGAAAAGTATGCCACAGTTAAATATATCCCTAATGTTATCGCTGAGTAGGATAATTAGTGACTTTCCTAATTAAATGGCTAAAAATATAGCTATGTCCTTTATAAAAGACAAATGTCTTTTATAAAGGACATAAGACCATTGCGCTTAGCTAGGTTGATCTCTGTAATTGTTAATAACGATTTGCCTGTAACTAGATAAATGTAATCTGAGGTCAACTTTAGTTAGCTAAACAATACATACCCGCTTTTCTGCAAAAGATAACTTTTAGACCCTTTGGCTTCAAGGCTGTGATTACTACTTTGTGGTTGTCGGGGAGCCGGGAATCGAACCCGGGCCACACGGTCCCAAACCGCGTACACTACCATTATGCTACACCCCGATATTTATTTTTTATTTGCCATTAACTTAATCCATTAACTAGCGACAAAATAATAGCACTTTTTTTAGAAAAAGCGAGACAAAATTATCCTTTTATGCAAAGAAAGATATCGGTTTTTGTTACGTCTTTGTATATAATGGTTTTCACATGGTAAGCCGTGAGAAAAATGGCCAAATAAGTGGAAGCCAAGAAGAACGTTTTTTGCAATCCTTTGATGAATACAGTGATGCATTATTTCGTCACGCGTTTATCCGGATTAATGATCGGGAGAAAGCTATAGATTTAGTGCATGACACTTTTGCTAAGGTTTGGACTTATGTTCGGGGAGGACAAGAGATTGATTCTTTTAGACCATTTTTATATAAGGTGCTCAATAATTTAATTATTGATACTTATCGCAAAAAGAAAGAATCCTCCTTGGATTCTTTACTAGCAGAAGAAGGAGTGAGTGAAGGTTCTTTCGATGATTTGGTAGATGATAGTGTGGAGTCACTGATTGCTACTATTGATGGTCGTAAGGCTTTTGATTTGTTAGATCTCTTGCCTGACGAATATAAGGAAGTTATCACTCTTCGATTTGTCGATGGTCTGGGACCTAAAGAAATTGCAAGTTTGATCGAAGAGACCGAAAACATTGTATCTGTCAGATTACATCGAGCTATGAAAGCTTTAAAGAAGATAATCGCACAGCAAGAAGATTTGGCTGATCAGAAAAGGCAAAATTGACGTTCAACCTACTATGGATAATTTCAAGCAACAATTTAACAATAAAGCTGCCGATATTAGGCTAAAGGATGATGAAAAATCTGTACTTCGACAGAGGCTTTTAACATATATGGATTATCATCCGTTGCTCGAAGATCAATATTTGCAAAGTCTACATGCAAAAAGAAAAAGTTTTTTCACTACCACTAACGCTTTGATGTTGGGTAGGGTAGCGGGGGCTTTGTCACTATTCTTCATAATGATTGTACCTGTGCTGGCTGAAAAATCTTTACCAGGTGATGCTTTGTATCCTGTAAAAATTAGTTTCAATGAAGAGATTAGGGGAGCCTTTAAATCATCACCCTATAAAAAGATTGAGTGGGAGACTGAGAGATTAGAACGTCGAGTGGCAGAGGCTAAATTGTTAGCTGATTCAGGACGTTTGACGGCCTCTAAAGAAGAAGAAATGGCCAAAGCCATTAAACAACATAGTAACGCGGCTAAAGACAGTATTGCATCTATTAGGGAGTCGGATGAAGACGAGGCGGCGATTGCGGAAATATCACTGGCTTCAGCTCTTGATATTTCAGCGGAAGTCTTGGTTGGCAATAACAGTACCACCACTAGAGCTAGCAGTACGACCTCAATGTTAGCTGAAGCTGTAAGTCAAGCACGTGCCTCTGTTAATCTAAATAGTAATGAAACTTCCTACGATAAGCTGATGGCTAGGATTGAGTCGGAAACTACTAGAGCTTATGAGTATCTAAATGGTTTGGGCGACAGTATTTCACCAGAAGATAAGGCCAGTATTGATAACCGTCTAAGCAATTTGAAAACTAGAGTAAATGATGCGGCAGAATTAAAAGCGACTGATAGTAAGCAATCCACGGCTATCTTGGTAGAGGTTTTAGGTAGTGTGAAAAAAGTTATCAGCTTCATGACCAATCTGGATGTTCGTAATAATGTAAAGATTGATAATTTAGTCCCTGTTGCTTCCACTAAAGACGAAAGAGAAGTATTGAAGGAGGCTTTTACAGATTCTGAGCTAACAATTGGTAGGGTAAAAGCTGGAGTAACAAAGTTAGCTACTACCTCTACTAACTATATTGATATCAGTAATGGCATTGATGATTACAATGGTATCCATGCGTCTACTACCAAATTACTCGATGATGGAGACTTAAGTACCTTGAAGGAGTCAGTTAATCAAATGGTGAATATTGCCAATGGTTTGCTAAATAATCTGCAAGTTTTAGGTATTGGTTTTGATATCGATAGTCAAGAAAGTAGTGATTAATATTAAAATATTGAATATCAGAAAAACCGCTTTAATAAAGCGGTTTTTCTATTTTTCAGCTGAATTAAAAGAACCAAATAACACCCACTTGTGATGAGTGAGACAAGTATGTTAACTCCTTATAAAAGATTATCCAAATCAGTGACTGTTGATAAAGTTTTGAAGTGGAAATTGAAATATTATTATGTTAATATCAGCGCTACTGCGGGCATAGTTTAGTGGTAAAATGTCTGCCTTCCAAGCAGAATATCAGGGTTCGATTCCCTGTGCCCGCACAGAAAAAGCACACCTTTGTGTGCTTTTACTTATAGAGTAGGGGATAGGAAGGTAATAAAAAATGAGGGGTGGCTTTACCACCCCTCATTTTTTTCTAAATATTACTTAACAGCATCTTTCAGAGCTTTACCAGCTCGGAATTTTGGCACACGCATAGCTGGGATCTCTATTGATTCACCAGTACGAGGATTACGAGCTGTACGAGCTTCGCGAAGCTTAGCTGAGAAAATACCTAGGCCGGCGATAGATACTTCGCGACCATCCTTGAGGGAGTCTACAATGCTATTTACCACAGTCTCAACTGCCTTCTCTGCTTCGGTCTTGGTAATATCTAGTGACTCATGTACTTTGCTAATGATATCTGCCTTGTTCATATTCAATATAAAGAGTGAGTTTAATAATGGTTGCTTGAAACTTTGTAATTTCATTCTGCCATAAGAGTGGCTTACAAAACATTATATAGCAGGGTTTTTTGACCGCAATGCCTATTCATGTTTATTATTGTGTGTCATAATTTCCTAATACTGAATTACTTTTGTATATGATAAGCTTACTCTTATGTCTATAAAAATCGGAGTTATGGGTGATTTTGGTAGTTTTTCGGAGATGGCTGGTGAGATGTATATTAATGATAATCAAATATCAGAAGCCGAAATCGTGCCACTTATTAGTGCACAGAATGTCCTCTCTGAATTAGAAGCAGGACGGATTGATAAAGGAATATTTCCTATAGAAAACTCTAATGGTGGCATTGTTATGGAGGCGGTGTATGCGATGGCCGAACATAATTTTGAAATTGAAAAGATGTTTGAATTAGATGTGAGTCACAACTTATTAGTAAAGGCTGGTGTGACTGCATCAGAAATTAATAAAATTACCTCACATGATCAAGCTTTAAAGCAGTGTCGGATGTATTTAAAGCGCCGATGGCCGACAGCTGATATCTTGCCTTTTAAGGATACAGCTGCCGCTGCTAAGGCTTTACATGATGGTGAGCTTACAGCTGATACAGCTGTGATTGCTTCAAAAAGGGCTGCTTCATTATATGGTCTTGATATTTTGGAGGAGGCTATTCAAGATTTAAAATTCAATTACACCACTTTTGTTGTAGCCAACAGTAGGGGAGAGTAAATAAAAATGCGCCTGCGAAGGCGCATTTTTATTTATCTAGCATAAGATATTACCTTGGTTTCTCTAATGACATGAACTTTGATTTCTCCTGGGTATCGCAATTGCGTTTCAATGTTGTTAGCAATTGTGCGGGCTAATTGATGGGTTTCTAAATCAGATAATTCTTCCGGATTTACCAGCACTCGAATTTCTCTACCAGCAGAGATGGCAAAAGCTTTTTCTACCCCTATCAAAGCCGTGGCAATCGACTCTAGTTCCGATAATCTTTTTATGTAGTTTTCGATAGAATCTCGACGAGCTCCTGGTCTGCTACCTGATAGAGAGTCAGCAACTTGAACGATGATAGATTCTGGAGTCTCATATGGATATTCCTCATGGTGCGCCCTCATGGCTAAAATCACGCGTTCGTCTACATTGTATTTCTCTAATATTCTAATACCAATTTCTACGTGAGTACCTTGTACTTCATGGCTCACAGTCTTGCCAATGTCATGCAGTAGGGCCCCAGCTCTAGCGATGGCTTCGTCAGCGCCAATTTCTTTAGCAATAATGCCAGCGATATGTGCCATTTCGACTGAATGCCACAATACATTTTGACCATAGCTAGTACGAAAATGTAGACGACCTAATATAGTAATTAAATCAGGATGTAGGTTTGGTACTCCGGCTTCGTAAGCCGCTTTTTCACCCATTTGCTTCACAGTTTTAGCTACTTGCTTTCTGGCCTCTTCGACTAATTCTTCAATCTTGGCTGGTTGAATACGGCCGTCTTTGATAAGTAATTCCAAGGCCACTCGAGCAATTTCACGGCGAATAGGATCGAAAGACGATAGTACGATATATCCTGGGGTGTCATCGATTAATACATCTACCCCCGTTAAACGTTCGAAGGTACGAACGTTTCTACCTTCTTTACCAATTACTTTGCCTTTTAAGTCATCACTCGGTAATTCCACACTAGCGGTCATGACGTTGCTTGGCATAGAATTGCCCACACGGTGAATTGCTGCTAGTAGTAGGTTACGTGCATGTTCCTCATACTCTTCTTCGCCTTGCATTTCGATTTTTTGGATACGGCCAACTAGATCCGATTGTCTCTCGGTTTCTATATTGATAAGTAAACGATTATAAGCCTCGTCTTTAGATAAGCCGGCTATTTCTTCTAATTTTAGCTCTAGCTCTTCTTGATGCTTATCCAGTCGAGCTTTTACCGCTTTTACATCATCAATCTTGGCTCGCACATTCTCAATTTGGGAGTCAATATCTATTTGTCTTTGATCTAGGATTTCCTCTCTCTTATCCAGGCGTTCCTCTTTGATATTTAATTTGTCTTCTAAAGCGCGGCATTCGGCTTTAGTCTCTTTTTCTAAAGAATCAGCTTTGGCTTCAGCTTTTTCGATGATTTTTCTAGCTTTTTCTTCAGCTTCTAAAGCTCTTTCCTTTAGGTCTAACTCTAAAGATGATCGCTTAGATAGTGCGTGCCAATAACGAATAACGTAACCAATAATGGCACCAATCAAGAGACTAGCGAACACTGCCATAATGGCCATCAGTGTCGGCATGTTTGGTTGGTTAAAGTAATAATCTATGGTCTATCTATCGTTTCTGTTAATCTGTCAACCTAGATTAACAGATTGAAGGGTAAATGAAAACAGGGGGACAACAAAGTTGTCCCCCTGTTTTTAAATAGTTTAGGAATAAATCTCATCAATTATCCCATAAGCTTTAGCCTCATCTGCGTCCATAAAGAAATCTCTGTCGGTATCTTTCTCTACTTTGCTGAGACTTTGTTTGGTGGCTTTTGCTAACATCTTGTTTAAGCGATCACGAGTTTTGAGTATGTGTCTAGCAGTGATCTCGATGTCAGAAGCTTGTCCTTGCGCTCCACCCCATGGCTGATGAATCATGACTTCAGCATTTGGTAATATGGCTCTTTTACCTTTAGCGCCTTGGGACAAAATCACTGATCCCATAGAGGCTGCCAATCCGACACAGACAGTTACAATGTCTGGCTTGATATGGTTCATAGTGTCGACAATCGATAGTCCAGCCGTCACGCTACCACCAGGGCTATTTATATATAGGTAAATATCTTTTTTCGGGTCTTCAGCTTCCAAAAACAATAATTGTGCGACTACTAGATTAGCCATGTAGTCATCAATTGGTCCAGTTACGAATACGATACGTTCCTTAAGTAGTCTTGAATAAATATCAAAGGCGCGTTCACCACCAACAGTTTTCTCAATTACCATTGGCACTAACTGGCTTTTTTCTTGCCAATCTTTTATTTCCATTCCAGTTTATGATTATTTAATAATATTGATCAGGCTAAAATTCTCTGTCTAGGTTTTTCTGTGATATTCAAGCAGGCAGTTTTAGAATTTTGATACAAATTTGGATCAACTAAGTCATCCTAGCAGAAAAATAAAATCTATTCCACAAATCATGATTTATGATAATCTGGACGTGGATGTGGTTTGTAAGATGGGAATCCAATGTCACAAATGGTTATATTTTGGATTGGTATGCAACTTCTGGTTGTCTTACTGGTACACTATTTGGTCTTGTCTTATTTAACGAAAGTTATCATAGGTTCACTAATCAATAGTTATGATAAGTTGCTCTTGCAAGACCCGTGGGCTTTGAATCATTCTTGGAGTTTGCTCCGTAAAGTGTACTTTATTTTTGTAAGTAGCCGACAGTCTGACAAAATAACAGTCTTACTGTGTGCTGTTGGTGCCGTGATAGTAGCTAAGAGTATGGGGCATTACATTTTGATGCTGATTGTGTCTTTGTCTTTATTCATGAATTCATATTAAAAAAAGCGGTGTCCCAAGGACACCGCTTTCTGTATTATTGACTCTCCAGAAACTTCATGACGGCTTCGTTGGTCAGAACTGACTCAACATAAACTCTGACTCTATCTTTATCAGCGTTTTTGTAATGTTCCAATAAATGTTTAACTTCTTCTTCTAGCTGTTGTTCGTCAGCTTTAAGGTTTTCTTTCTTAGCAATTTCATTGAGAACCAACTGCAGACGCGCTCGTTTTTCAGCCATTGGTGTCCACTCGGCCTTCATATCCTCTCGCGTCTTTTTCATATGGGATAAGTAGTCTTCAACCGTTAGACCAGCCCTTTGAATCTCTTCTTCCATCTGAGCAAACATTTGGGATATTTCACTATCAAGGAGAATCTGAGGCAAAGCAAATTTACTGTCAGCTACGATTTCATCAGTAATATTGGCTCGGCGTTTTGATTCTGCCTCGCGAGTTTTTTCAATTGTAAAATGTTCGCGGATTTTAGTTTTAAAATCATCTACATTTTCAAATTGACCAGGTTGACCAAGAGTCTTAACTACTTCATCACTGAGTTCAGGAATCTCTAATTCATTAATATCTTCAATCGGACGACCTAAATCATCGTGATCTGGCCCTTCATGAACAGTGCCATCAGCATGAGTATGAGTAACAGTTTCACCAGCAGCAGCTTTCTTTTGTAAGCGTTCGTAGGCAGCTTTTTGTCTAAGGATATTCTTGATCTGTTCGTCTAGCTCTTCATCAGTGACGGTGATGTCGCTCTTAGTCTTGTTGATTTTGGTAGCAATTCTCTTGTAATCAGCTAATTCAATCTTTGGTAAAACAGCCACTGTAGCTTTAAAACCCAGAGGGTTTTCTAAAGCAATTTTAGTGATTTCTATTTTAGGATAACCAATAGCCTCGATATTATTGGCTTTAATTATTTCCGGATAAACAGCAGAAATAGCCCTCTCAGCCATTTCAGTTAAAATTGGCATTTCACCAATTTTTGATACTAATACCGTATCTGGAATATGGCCTTCTCGAAAACCATCCACTTTGATATTTTTACCTAAATCTTTAATTGCCTTGGCTCGATATTTTTGTAGTTCAGTAAAAGGTATCTCACCTTCAATCTGTACTTCCGAGTCATTGCTCGGAGTAATAGAAAACTTTTTAATAAAATCCATAGGGTCGAATTAAAGCATAATAATTGTGAAATACAAAACGCGGAGAGGTCTTTGACCTCTCCGCGTTTTACTAAATCAATCCTTATTGCAATTGATTCGCATTAGTGGTTTCAGTGGCATTACTAGTAGTGCTAATGCTGACCTCAATATCGTTCTCGATAGAGATGAAAGACGCACTGACACTATTTAAATCTATATTGTTTAGATTATTGGTGGCAGTATCTAATTCTGCCTGTATTACCTCATATTGGTTAGTTTCTGGAACTGGTAGGGGAGGTAGCTCTACTGTCTGGTCTGGCAAGACTAAGTTTATGATTTGTTCTCCCCAGACGATTACTATACCTAGAATTGCTAGTAAAAATACCAATAAAGCGATAAGTAATATACTAATGCCAGTGCCAGAACTCCTGGTTGTTGACGAACCTTCAGCAACAGATTCTTCGGGTAGTTTCATTTCCGATTCGGGAATGAATGGGGCTTGACCAGTGGTGTGGGTCATAGTCGGTACTGGCTCGAGAGGGGTAACGTTTGTCGGTGTTGTTGGAGTTGATGGAAGGGGTGATACTGGAGTATTAGATGCTGGCATTGTCATTAATGGCTCAACCGGTGTGGCAGTTACTGGTTCTGGAGATACCGGTTGGGCGGGTTGTTCCATCGGAGTGGTCGGTGAGGCTACTGGGGTAGTGTTTTGACCACTATTATTCGCTAATGCATCAATATCTGCCTGTAAAGCCGATGGGTTTGCGGGCGCGACCGCAGGATTGGGAGTAACCGCTGGATTATTGTTAGTTAGGTTGGGATCTTGGGGTTTATTGTTATCGTCCATAATTTTGATATTTAGCCATTAATTTTGTGCGTCGGAGCCAGTAGTAGGTTTTAATCTTTCTGATAGTTGTCTAATGGCGACTATCGATTTGGTTAACTCTACCTTGGTGTCAGTTAATATATCCACAGTGGTAGTTAGTTGCTGTTTCACATCTATCCAGTCAGTCTTCGGATCAGGAGAGGTAACAAAGTATCTAATATTAATATCAATGTTTTGTAATTGCGTACTGGCGGCTGTGAGTAATTGCCCCACTTCATCTAAATGTTGATTCTCGACATTGGTATCGACACCGCTATTATTTAAATCTTGCAGATGGTTAGCTAAGGTGGTGCGGATATTGTTTAGGGATGTGATACTGTCATTTAATACCTGTACATCTTGTGAAATTTTGGGAGCAATTATCGTCATTGACTGTTCGCTTATGAGTGGGGTCCTAACGATACTGGTACTAGCTAGTTCAGTTCTCTTTCTGTTTATTTCTATTTCGCGATTATTAACAGCTGTTTGCCAATTACTAAGCTTAATCGGTAGGGTTATTACGGCTGGCAGGGGAGTGTTACTTAAGTCAGTGGTAGTAGTGATATCACTAGAACTAGCTGACTGAGTAGTCATGATTGGTTCTTCGGTTTGTGCATTAGCGCCAGCAGCAATGAACCATACAAGAGCGGTAAGTAGTAGAGACAAAATCCCAGATGAAACGGTTAATGGCTTTTGTTTTTTATACATAAATTTAAGGAAGGTTAACAGGGTGATATCACAAACAAATTAAGAAATAAACGAGTAAGTCACCTCTGAAGCATTATAAAATGACCGAGCATGAAATGCTCGGTCATTTATACACACACTTTATTAGTTTATTTCTGATCAGAATACAATTGACGACTACGTTCAAAAGCTTCCATAGCTTTATCGGCTCCTAACCATTCACCGACTGATACCTCTTTATTTTGTACCTTTTTATAGGTTTCAAAAAAGTGAGTCATTTCTTTCTTGAAGTGAGGATTTAAGTCTGCTAAATCGTGAACGTTATCGAATCGGGGGTCTTCTGCTGGTACTGCCACCACCTTATCGTCTCTTTCACCACCGTCAGTCATTTCCATGATAGCTACTGGGCGAGCTTTTACTAAAATGCCAGGTGCCAGCGGGTAAGTAGTAAGAAGTACTACGTCTAAAGCGTCGCCATCATCGAATAGTGTTTGTGGAACAAAACCATAATCGAATGGGTAATCTTGAGCAGTATGCATTACGCGGTCAAGAGCGATGATACCAGTTTCCTTATCAATCTCATATTTATTCTTGGAAAACTTCGGTATTTCTACAATTACATTCATCTCTTTGGCATTACCAGCACTGATGTCATGAAGTAAATTCATATTAATTTTATATATTAATTAATAAATATTAACCTAACTCTTCTTCCGCCTCTTCCGGTGTGTCTACTTCGTCAGCCTCATCTAAGTCTAATGGGTCACGGTCTTCAGTAGGCGTATCTTCCACTTCAGCCACTTCATCTGCCAATTCCACACCTGCTGTTGGTGAAGGAGTGACAGCCTCAGAGGCTTGTTCGTCACCAAGGTTGATATTATCACTTTCTGCTTCGGCTAATTCTTCGCCTTTAGCCGATAGAATATCAATTTTCCAACCAGTTAGTTTAGCCGCTAGACGAACATTTTGTCCGCCACGACCGATTGCTAGGGATTGTTGGTCGGGAGCAACTTCTACTGTGGCATGACCACGTTCGTTACTGTCTTGGTTTGGTTCGCTTTCGATCTTAACTGATAACACTCTAGCTGGTGACAATGAATCCTCAATGAATTCTACTGGCTCTTCTGACCATTCAATGATATCTATTTTTTCACCACCCAGCTCACTCATGACAGTCGAGACACGTACGCCTCTTTGGCCAACTAATGATCCTACAGGATCAAGATGTGGGTCGCTTGAAGCTACGGCAATCTTAGAACGACTACCTGCTTCTCGAGCGATTGATTTTATTTCCACTGCTCCAGTTTGTAGTTCTGGTGCTTCAATAGTAAACAAAGCAGCCAAAAAGTCTGGATGAGAACGAGATAATCTAATGAATATACCCCGAGGAGTTTCTTCTACTTTAAGCAAGATGGCTCTAATGCGTTCGCCAGGACGGAACCTTTCACCGGGTATCTGTTCCTCATAAGGAATGCTAGCGGTAATTTTACCTAAATCAACGTATAGGTTACCTCGCTCAAATCTCTGGACATGTCCCATGACAATATCTCCTTCTTTCTGACCGAATTCTGCTAAAGCAGCGTCTCTTTCAGCTTCTCGGACCTTTTGGATGATAACCTGTTTAGCTGTTTGGGCAGCAATTCTACCAAAATCATCTTTTGGCTCTAAAGGGAAAACCAATTCCTCACCTAAAGTGACGTCACGCTTTATCAGACGAGCGGTGTCAATCATGATGTGTTTTTCAGGGTCAAAACGTACTTTGCGTTCTTCTGATGGGATTTCTTCCTCATCGTCGTAAGCTAGGTCTTCACCCTCTTCTTCTGGTCGCAACATCGAATCGTCCACTACTATTTTTATTTGTTCAAAGGTAGTGGTACCGGTATTGATATCAAAATGAGCACGGACTATCTGACCACGTTTACCAAATTCTTTTTTATAAGCTGTCGCTAGGGCTTGGCCAATAGCGTCTAGCATTTTTTGGCGGGGAATTCCTCGCTCTTCTTCCATTTCAGCTAAGACGGAATTAATTACTTTTAAATCAAACATATTTATAAACTTATTTATATAATCTTGCGTTCCTTGAATTAAAATGAAAGCCCGGCCGAGAGGCCGAGCATTTCTGTCGCATTAGCAATATACCACACTATTTTTTGGGTGCAAATGATTCTAATTAAAATGAGAGACGTATATCTATAAACTCTTTATCCCCACATACATATATATGTACCAAGGAATGATAAATTATTTCTTGGTAAAATTTAATGAAATGAGTAAACGACTGTTATCCCTCGGAATTATTTTTTTGGTGCTCGCGTGGTTTTTCTTGGTGGGTGGTCAAAAACAAGATAGCTTCAATAATTCTGGCTACAATCAGGCAGTAATGTATTTAGCTACTAATCAATTATGGTGTGATATGAAAGCACTTTTTGGTTTCTCCTGTGAGCCGTTGACTACACTAATCCCGTCTAACTCCCCGATTAAAACATCACCATCATATACAACCATCACTCCCACCGCCATCGTGGAATACCACACCAACCCTCCTAGTCAGTCTGTCACCCACATCTACCCCGTAGAAAAAGAAACTATCAGAGAGGTGGTAATCAAGGACGGGCAAGTAGATACTTCCAACTTTGTCACCAAAGAAGAATACAACCGCCAAGTCGACGCCCTCCTCA